>Ga0209123_1000533_pt1 | contig 47817 bp, 36 predicted proteins | sample BarGraIncu00431A_FD_184500 | JGI IMG/M metagenome (GOLD analysis project Ga0209123, IMG submission 184500) | Arctic peat soil microbial communities from Barrow, Alaska, USA - Barrow Graham LP Incubations 004-31A (SPAdes) (version 2) | ecosystem: Environmental > Terrestrial > Soil > Wetlands >...
ATCCGATATTTAGATAATAATTAAGACAATAATTTTAAGTGTTTGCTTTTCGTCATTACTTCACCGAATATGACGAAGAACCAATATAAAACGGCGTAGGGTGGTCAATTTAGCCGGCAAATCCAATGAATGACCTTGAACGCTAATAGTTGCGGCAATGAGCAGTGGCGGGCTTCGGAGCGGAGTCTGTTTCCCATGCGACGAAATTGTTGCGAGACGAGATGCTGAATTCGCTACAAGCCCCGCCATTGCAAAAGAGCCGTGTTATTCAGCCAATATTATCACTTGAAAAATAGTTAATTTCCAATGGTAGTGCTATTAAACTTGTGTAATAAATTAAAAGCATTTGATGCAGATACTGCATCGCCCCAACCTGATTGACCTTCATCCATAATTTCACCTGTCATTCCTTCATTTGTTTTTTCAAAATGCAGCGTTCCATTTCCTGTGTTAACGGTGAAATCAAATCCACCACCTGATAAATTAGCGCCATTTATTACTGTAGTCCAATTTGTAAGTAAATCCACTGAACCTTTTAAACTTAATCTATTAGAATAATCAAACATACTTGAAGAAAGTAGTGGTTGAGGTGGTGAACCAATACAAGTAATTGATCTAGGAAGAGATTTATATACAGCTTCACTTAAACCGAATTCACATTTAATTGGTTTTGATGTTAATGGATCATACTCAAGAATCATATATGGTTTTCCTGTGACTTCTCCTGTTTGCCCTCCACATATATCCAACAAATAATACTTATTTGCTATTGCACCTTGCCAAAAAGAATATTTTTGAGTGCCTTCGCTACCTGTTCCTACATCTTTTTTGCAAGATGTAAATAACATCAAAATAAATAAAAATGAATAAAAAAAATAACTTTTCATATTGTTTTTGTCAGAGTTTATAGTGCTGACTCCGCACTTTTAAATTGTTAATTTATTTATTAAAGTTAATCACACACGGTTCTTATGGTTGCATATAACGGCTGAGGCCATGTCAGGTGACTTATTGCGTGGCACTTAACCGTCAACCAACAGGGATGTATGTGCGAGAAACAAAGCTTCGCCAAAGCCGTAGTGATATTGGTCACGGCTGAAATTGTAACAGTAGGAACAACCTTTAAAGCTTCTTTTTTACAATTTAACAATAGAGTTAACAATAGTCCTGCGAAAATCGGGGATTTAATCTTCATGACTTCAGATGATTTTATTTTAGTGGTTCTGGCAACCACTTTTAGTTTTTCTGCTTCTTTTATTTAGTCAACCATTCCCTAAACCACGATATAGTACAATAAAAATGTCAGTAACTTCCTGTCAGAAGTAATTCGTTTTTCACATATTTCATCGTCAAATTAATAACAACAAAATATTTCATTCAAATATAAACAATATTAGTAATAATTCAGTTTAAATTATTTTATTTTAAATTAGTATTCATTAAGATTTCCACCATTCATTTTCTTTTCCTACTTAGTCTGTCTCTATTAAAAAATTCGAAGGTCTTTATGCCGAATTCGATGCAGTATTGCACTTGCAGATAAAGCAATACATTTTTAAATTTCTGCCAGTCAAACGCTCTAGCCAATTGACCTAATCCCCCCTTTCAAGGCGACAAATATATAAGTATAATCCACAACGCTTTAACCCAAAGCAAAATCTGACAGAGAGCACTGAAAATGAGTTGACATTAGAAATGTTTAAATGGTTTTCGTCTAAAAATAAATGAATTGATATAATTAAAAGCTGGTTTAATTATACCAAATGTTTACAATTGCCTAACGATAATTTCCCAGTATTATTTATTATTTGAGAAGTAAGCATAAATTTCGTACTTTTGATGTACTAACTAAAGCTTTTATGAAAAAATCCTTGTTGTTTCTAATTACATTTTCTCTTTTATCAATTTCTTGCTATTCCCAGCCAACGAATACTACTGAAAGTAATCAATTGAAAAAAGAAATAACCGATAGTATTGGCAAACTAAAAAAACAGATCACTGACTTTGAATATAAATTGAGGGTGTCAGATTCGGTTGTTAAAAACAATTTAAAGGTTCTGGCAAATTCCATAGAATCAACAAAAAAAAGCATTGATGATACAAGATTACGAGAATCTCTTAAATCTGCAGAGAAAACGATTAGTTTTCAAAATTCTTTCATTCAAATTTTTGGTGTCATTTTTAGTACTATTGCTTTACTTGCTGGTTTTTTTTATTTTTTTAGTATTAACCCTTTAATAAAACAAGCAAATAAGGCGTTAGAAAGAGCAAATTTAGCAACAGACAAGTTTGGTGCTAAAATTATTGAATTTGATAAGCAAGTTGATGATAAAATTAACAATCGTTTTGAAAGCTATAAGAGAGATTTGAAGGAAAAAGAAATCAATGAGATTTTTAAGGATATTGAGTCTAATTTAGAAAACCAAAGACGGATACAAATAGAAAGATTAACCAGAGGTGATTTAGAAATAAATGCTGATAAAATTGATCGGTTATTTAATGTACTTGATGCTCAAAATTTACCTGAATATGACAAAAAAACCTTGCTTGAAGTTTTGATACAAAAAAACAGTTTTCAAATTAAGAATTATTTTGCAATATGGAAAAACGTAAAAAAGGAAGAAGTAATAATTATAGATTTACTTTATTGTTATTACATCAATAATGGGATTGAAAGATTCTTAGCCCCAATAACCCATTTTATTATAGCCAGAATCGATCCGCATATTGAGTTTAATAGGCTCATTGACATGCTACCATCACATCCAGAATGTATCATGGTTCTTATTAATTGTAAATCACTAGTAAGTTCACTAGAAAATCAGAGTAGAAAAAGTGTGATTAATCACTTAGATGAAAACATGAGATCTTGGATTGCAGTGGAAAGGGGTAAGGTTGAGATGTCGTATCTTTATCAAAAAGATTGAGCCCAGATTACTTTCCCCTTTTTAATAAAAAAATGGCTTCTACAACCATCTAATTTATTTATTGAAGGAGAAATGGAAGCTCTACCCAATTTATCTTGTTTGACAGACCAAGAGGGAAATACATTTTTACTTAGTGACAACATTATTGAATCATTACAACCACATGGACATTTCATATATGCCCATTTCACATATCTTTTCCCACCAACAACATAAACGATGTCTTTTTTTAGATTTTCGGGACTTGGATTGTCCGGAATAATCTCAACTTTATATTGAAACTGTTTGAACGTCCAAAGCATATCTCTAATTATTCGATAAATAAAATTCAGCCTTTTCATTTAAACCACCATATCTAAAAAAGGTTGCATATCACCTCTTCCCCAATAATTATTTTTCCCACAAATACGGCATTCGTTATTGGAAACGTTTTCAGGATGAATTTCCATTCCCCTGTGAAAGAAAAATATTTTGTGCGGAGCATTTAATGCTAACATGTTATACCCCTGTATTCTATTTAATAATTCATTAACTGCAATCGTGGCGATTTGGGTGGTAAAAGTAACTACAGCTGGTGCAGGATCACCCTCGCCAATAACATAGGCTTCTTCTTTCAGTTTTTTGTAATTTTCGGGTTCATTCCTTTTTAGATTCTCCGCATACGCAATGTCAATGTTAATATTCCCTTTTGTTAAAAGGCAATCACTTCCTGGGAAAAGGTACGAGACACGTCCTTGTAAATTCTCTAATTCATTTGAATCCTTTTTTAAGGAAATAACTAACCCCATATCAATTACGGGTGTCAAATAAAAGTAAGCAAAACGGTTCAACAGTATTCTGCCAGCATTATCGTCTGTACAACCGAAAATAACATCACTTGTTTTTAAATGATCTATACAACTCTTGTCAGAAACCCATTTTTTTTCTACTGAAACTTGTGTCCCTAATCCAATTTCTTTGATATATTTTTGTATTACGTCTACCTTGTATTTACCAACGTCTTTCAATGTAGCACCGTGTAACCGGTTCAAATTAGATTCCTCAATTGTATCCATATCAATAAGGCATAATTCCCCAACCCCTAAACGAGTCAATAACAAAGCAGTTGCAGAACCTGTTGCTCCCACCCCAACAATTGTTATTTTTAATTTTGATAGATCCTGCACTAGAGATCCTCCAAATGCTAATTGTTGTCTATTGAATACCTCTGGCGATTTAAATTTCGCAGTCCGTCCAGGGTAATATAGCCTAATAGATTCACCTATGATTCTAATTTTAGAAATAGGTTCATTGGATAAATCAGGCTTCCAAACCCTTCCAATTAATGACCCATCAGGCATCATTATAAGGCTGGCATGTGCACCGCTTCCACCATTTCGGTTAAAAGCTAATTTGAAAAGATGAAATTCTCCATCATCATCAACTGATGAAAAATAATTAAAACCTTCCGGATGATTATGTATTAGTACAATTGCAAAATTTTTAGATTCTGCTTTTGCTAAAAATTTTATAAAATGATTATTATCCCAGCTTACCTGATAAACCTCTGATGAAAGAAGACTATCTTCAGATAAAACATGTACTTCTTTTGTTAGTAACTTTTCTTCAGTGCTACCCACTAAGGAACGCCCACAAATGACAAACGCAACCCGTTCTTTTCCATCATCTTGAATAAGATGATTTTTGATTCGCGTATAATGTTCTTGTTGTATGGTAATTGAATAATTCATGAAGCTATTTCCAAGGCTAATTGTACTTTTTTTAAATAAGTATGTACACCGTCAACCCCACTCCTCCATTCATTTGCAGGGTAATGTCGGGACCACCGTTGCCAAGCTTTTCCTTCAAAATTAATATTCACCTGTGTTTGTCTTGCAGGCCTATTGTATAGGGTCAACAACAAACATGGATTGAAATACCACATATCGGGTCGAACATCAGGATAACCGTTTGGGATTAATATTAACAAATCTGCATTTTGAAAATTAAATTTACCATCTGGCAAAATCCAATTTCTGATTATTAACCCTTTTAAATTAGTATTAGGTTCAATTCGTTCTTCAAATTGATAACCCTTTTCCACTAAATAATCTCTGTCGAACTCAGGTAGAAACATTATCCTTCAGTTGTAGTCTTTGCTCCAGTGAAAAAATGTTCTCTTCCCGGTTGGGCCAAATCGACTTGTTCGTTTTCTGCGATTTCTTTATCTGGATCAGAACCATTTACTTTTAGCCAAACCCCATAATTTGCTGGTACTCCAACTTTAGCTTTTATTTGAGCCCCAGTGATAAATTGTTCTTCAACATCAAATGGTTTTTGATCAATTAAAATTTTGAATTTTTCTTCTGGTTTTGACATGAGAATTGAATTTTAGGTAATTTATAATTAAACAAAGATATAAAATTTTACATGGTAAATTGCAAAATTTTGTTTAGGTAAGATTTAATTTGTCGATCAGCTTGTAAGATTTATTAAAAAGTAATGACTAAAAATAATTCATAAAAATTTGTTTGGCAGTATAAAACTGGTTCCCTAATTTTAACTGAAACACTAAAATATTACACGTGATCTTACTTCTCATAGTAATGACAATCTGCTTTCTTTCCTTTGTATTTTTGGTTCTATATGGATCGCCTTAATGTCTAATTATCTGTGACTTGAAAGTCCACAAAAAAAAGTTCGTTTTACTGGTTTTACATTGGTGTACCGAAAACCTTGGAGCTGAGAAACAACACTACTAGTTAAAAATTTATTACTATCAAAATAAAAAGTATTCAGGTCAATTTCTTTCAGGGAATATAAAATTGTGGTCGGGGTGCATGAAGACTTAAATTTAATGGAACTTTCAGACACAATTATCAACGAATACGTTCACTACCTTCAGTTTACCAAGAAATCAATAGAAAAGGAATACAATAAGCAATTGCAAGAAGTAGGATATTGGAAAAATCCTTACGAAAAAAAGGCAAGTCATGCAGAATGTAGTGTTTTCATCATGTGTTAAAAACAAATTTTGGTGGAGTGAATCTGTTTTGGGAAAAATAGAAAGGAAAAATCAATGAAAATTTTATAAGGAAAATGTAAATGGAAAATTATTTCGTAGAAATTAAAAATTATTTAATTTCTTTCCACTTCGACCTGAAGTTGGTTAACTTAGTCGAAACTGTCTTATCTAAATGCGGCCAGCAACTTAAATTCATTAAAAGGTCCAATGAAAGTGTCTTCGATAAAGAATTTATTTATGTTGCATAATGGAATTGCCATGAAGAGGTAGAGACTCGACAATTTGCTAAACAACATAGAAAGGACTATTTTATATGAACGACTTTAAATCAAACGATACAAACCTAACTCATCATCTTTGTAAGCAATACCAGCTTTTACAAAAATCATTCCTACCACATGAACATGACAGCCTTGATGTTCTTTCTGCATGCCATAGTTCTCTTTAAAAAAATCAGTATTATACCCTTGAGCTGATGAAAGAGCTCCAAAACAAGTCTGAATCATGCTCCATGGGATTTCAATTTTTTCCTTGACTCCTATTTTAACTAAAAATCCAAATTCATTTTTGTAATCGTATTTTTGACATTGATGAGTTGTACTAAGAATCTCACGAGCTGAACTTCGAACAGTATTAATGTCCGTATCAAGTAAAATGTTTTGTCCTATTAATTCTTTTGCCTCATTCCAAGTCATAACTGTTGATTTTAACAGCGAAGTTAGATATTGTGCAGGATTTTCATGCTGGTACGAGGGCGGTTGATAAATATGTACACGTCTCCGTCCTGAACGTTACGTCCCATCAGATTAGTTATCATTCCGCTGAGGGTATAAAAGCTTCGGCGCATATCTGTTGATTAAGAATACAGATAATACTGCATTGCAGATGTGAGGCTGAACATCCTACTGATGCGTTAGAAGTAACAGTGACCGCAACATCTCGGGGTCTGTCAAACAGTTCAGTTTTACACATACACCGTTGGGGTAACTTATCTCACACGAAATCGTATTGTTTGCTGCTACCGGATCTGGAAAGGCCTTCGAACGGTTCTATACCGGTGCCGGAACCTGGGATGACCGTGTCGCTTGTTCATTATCAAAAACCACCGGGACAAATCCTCTTTTGGGTGGCAATTGTTTTTCAACTTGTTCTGCCAATAATAAAACATGGACTCTGTCATGTGCTGGTTGGCGCAATAATCACGAACGGTTAAGCCGGATTCCACAAACCCCTCATAGATGGATAGAAATTGTTTCGCTTTTAACATCGCTTGGTTTTAATTTGAAAACCAAACTTAAAGCCAAAAAAGGCAATTCAAAATACGGCGCTCACCGAATGCTTACGTTGGACAGATGGATTCATCAATTTTCAATATATCAAATATATTCATTCACTAAATTCAAGGATATTCCATTTTCAACTAAAACACATTTCGCTCCTAGAGCACTTACAATTTCAATATTCCGCAGTTCATCATCGAAGAAAACGATCTGATCAAAAGGACAATTCACCTGTTCTTGAATTCTTTTCATATGCTCTATTTTGCTGCCGGGATAAATCTCTTTAATATTAAAGTATTTTCCAATATCGAAAACCTCCATCAATTGCATTGCATTTCCAGGTATTTCAGTGCGGGATGCTGAAGCAATAATTATATTATCAATTGATTGAAGGGTGTTGAGTATTTCTAATGTATCCGGATAAAGCCGCATCCACCTTCCTGAGCGATCAAGCAGTTTCCCTTCTTCCCACAGATAGGGTGGGTTTGTTTCGCTGCAAAAAGTATCTCCGGCATTCCAGAGGGTAAAATCGAGATCAAAAACAAATACCTGTATTTTCCTTTTATACATTTAATTCAACTCGTTGAATGATATGATCTTGATATATCTGGTCGAGTTCAACAAAGTAGCCACTCCATCCCCATACACGAACGATCAAATTTTTATAATTCTCAGGATGCTTTTGGGCTTCAATTAACTTCTCTCTGTTCACTGCATTAATCTGGAGTTGCTGCCCACCCATATCCATATAAGCTTTAACCAAATGTGAAACTTTTCGTTGACTTTCAGGATTGCGGAATACCGAATCATGAAGTTCGAGTGTTAATGGACCACCGTTCATCATTTTTCTCATATCGGGTTTTGAGAAAGATTTAATAATGGAAATAGGACCGTCTAATTTAATATCCAGACTTGGAGAGAAATTGGCTGAAAGTGGCTCTCCTTTTTTTCTACCATCAGCTGATGCCCCGATATCTTTGACATGCCACAAATAGTACATAGCAGAACCGCCTCCCGGACGGAAACAACCACCCCGTTCATTTGTAAGATCATCAGTCAATGCAGCAAAGACATCTACCAGTTTGACCGCTATATCATCTGCAAAATCTTCATCTTTACCCATTTTTGGCGCATCATATTTCAGCTTATGCCATAATTCGTATTGATCTTCAAAATTATTTTCTATTGCAAAGATCATCTCCTCTGCAGTTACACTTTTTTCTTCAAAAATATATTTTTTAATAGCTGCAAGAGAATCGACTGCTGTTGAGATGCCAGTTCCGTGTATTCCATAATTGTTATAAATAGATCCAAACGAAATATCACGAGCCTTTTCAATGCATCCATTCATCAACAGGGAAAGGAAGGGTGCCGGTTCCATGTAAAGATTCAAAAAGGTAGGCAGTAAGATATTCAATTCATTTTTGATTCCACCCTTTACACTTTCTATAAATGAATCAAAGTCTTTACATTGCTTAAGATCCTTTTCAATGCTTTTATTTACAATCTTAACAAAAGATACTGCACCTATATTAGGAATATCCATGCCATTACCTGGAATAATAAATTCCCAACAGGCAGCCATTACATAATTCCTGGCATCTTTAATATCATATCCTTTTGAAATAAGACCAGGAATAACAATATCGTCATTTGAATACTGAGGAAAGCCTAACCCTTCTTTTGTAAGCTCGGTACCCAGATCATATCGTCCAATACTTGTATTCTTGTTAACTCGCAGGTTTATTTTAGGATCTATGAGTTTTAATTCAAGACTTGCCTTCAGACACATTTCTGAAAGAATATTAAACACATCATCGCCATTTTCATTCACTCCACCTAGCACCATACTCTGACCATTATCGCCCTGCTGCATGCCTGGATAGAGGTCGCTGTCCTTGTTAAATGAGAGGAAGAATTCCTCAAGTAGTTCGAGAGCTGAATCGCTATTCAAAATGCCTGAATTAAGATCACTTTCGAGGTATTTCAACATATACTGATCAAACCTGCCAATCGTGTTGTGATAGTTGCCGTTAGCCCAAAGTGCAAAATGGAGGATACGGAAAAACTGAAGTGCTTCATAAAATGTCTTTGCCCCCCGACACGGAACATTCTGAAGCAATAAAAAAATATCCTCTCGACCAGTTTTAAGCGCTTTTTGAGCATATCTATCAACTAACTGTTCAATATCATCAATTGACTGAACAACAGCCTCTAAAAACTCAACTTCCTTTATATTTCCCCGGGCTGAATGAACAACAATTGATTCCAGAACCTCTTTCCTCCGTTGTTCGAGTCCAACTTCAATAGTATAATCGTAATTTGCATTAATATTACATACCCGGCCCATTTCATGAACATAATGATCGTTTTTAATGTTAACCCATTCATCTTCAGTAAAAATTTCAGGAATTTTAGATACCGTCCTAGTAAAAACGATTTTCTCACCCGGTTGAATAACCGGAATTTCGTGGGATAATACCCAGGATAATCTTTTCTTTGCCCTTTGAACATCTGATAACTTTTGTTGCTTAAATGTATCAGTCAAACCACCTATCTCATGTATATAAATTTCTTGCCTGTATTGGCGATGTTTCTTTTGAAGCATATCTTCCAACATGAGTTTGATTCGTTCATTCATAATACGCTTGTTTTTATGTTATATTTTTTAAATATTTCAGTATAAATATTTACCTTTTTCTCCGTATCGAAACCGGGGTCAAATTTTTTGTATACAAGAACATATTTTGCTGGTGCAGTTTGGTGGTATGGCAGTAACTCAACACCTTTTAGATTTTTGGCATCCTTTAACAGAAATGCCGTTTGTTCCATATTCGATAAGGTGTCGTTTACTCCGGGTATCAATGGAATCCGAATATGAAAAGGAGTATCGGACAAGCACAAGTATTGTAAATTTTCAAGTATCTGATCATTGTCAACTCCGGTAAATTTTTTATGAATTTCAGGATCGGTATGTTTCACATCCATCAATACCAGATCAATTTCTGAAACCATCCGTTGGAATATTTCTTTCCTGGCATAACCTGAAGTTTCAATAGCAATATGTAAAGGTTTTAAATGGCTGATCAGGTCGAAAAGGAAATCAGGCTGCGCCAGAGGTTCGCCTCCAGAAATAGTAATTCCACCACCACTGCCGGTTAAAACCTCTTCCCCTTTCAGTAGAATTTTCGCCAATTCAGATGCTTCATATTCCTTTCCGACAATCCTAGGCAAATTCCGTGAACAAACTTTTATACATCGTCCAAGACCTTTACAATCGTCGTGGTTACAAGCTTCACGGCACTTATCGCAGTGGGAGCATGTAGCTTCACATACTATTAATTCCTTTTTAAAGGACAATCCTTCAGGATTATGACACCATGAACAGTGTAAGTGGCATCCTTTAAAGAAAACCAGTTTCCTTATCCCGGGTCCATCATGAACGGCAAATTCCTCAATAGTAAAGATTGTCCCTTTCAACATTATTGCATATTTTATTTATGCGTTCCTAATACAAGTCTTTCGATTTCTTCGAGCGATTTACCCTTTGTTTCAATCAAAGCATATTTGTAAAAGACAAGACTCAAGATGGTCGCAATACAGAAGAACAAAAATGCATATCCGCCGCCAATTGTGGATAAGGCTATCGGGAAAAGGAAAGTGATAATAACATTGAAAAACCAATGCGAGAACGAGCCGATGGCCGACCCCATTGCACGGATGTCGGTGGGAAACATTTCGGATAGTATAACCCAGATAACTGTACCCTGAGATATTGCAAATAATGCAATAAATCCAAGTAGGGAAGTTAAAATAATGTAGATATTAGTCTGACCAGTAATGTCTGCCCATGCAAATAGTCCAAGAAAGAATGGCATTCCAATTCCGCCAATATAAAGAAGAAACTTTCTGCCAAATTTATCTATGAGCGACATTCCAACAATAGTGAAAGCAAGATTAGTTAGTCCAATAAGAACAGTTAAATAAAAAGACGTTTCACGGCTTAATCCTGCCGACTTGAATATTTCTGTGGAATAATAATTAACAATATTGATACCAGACATCTGATTAAACATACCCACACCGATGCCAATTAAAACCAACTTAAAATAAGGTTTCCGAAACAACACTGAAAATTTGACAGCTACCTCACTGTCAAGAGAATCCTGAATTTCTCTTATCATTATATTAGGATTAACTTCTTTATCAACTCGTAAAAGTGCTTCACGTGCTTCGTCGATCATCTCGTTTTTTACGAGCCAACGAGGACTCCTCTGAATAAAAAATAAAAGGATAAAGAATACAATTGATGGTATTACACCAAATAAAAACATCCATCTCCATTTAATATCTCCAACACCCAAGTTATCAATGATATAATTTGAAAAGAAGGAAACAAGTATCCCCAGTACGATGGCTAACTGGGCAGTTGCCACTAATCTCCCACGCATTTTTGGCGGAGCAACCTCCGAAATATAAGTTGGTGTAACCACCGATGCACCACCTACAGCAAGCCCGCCGATAAAGCGTCCTAATGCAAACACCCAAAATTCTGTTGCTAAACCGGACATCAACATCGACATGAGAAAAAAGAGAGCCATATACCTCAGCATGTATCTACGACCATACAAATCAGCAGGTTTCCCAACAAATATTGCTCCTAATACACAGCCTATCAACGCAATGCTCACCGCGAAACCTTGCCAGGCCGGAGTAAGGTTAAAATATACAGCAACATCAGATATCGCCCCATTTATTACCCCCGTTTCAAATCCAAACAACAGACTGCCTAAGGCAGCGACAAAAGTCACAAAATATAAATAGCTCTTCATTATAAAAGTTAGTTAATGGCATTTATTTAGTTTCATTTTATCTTGAACTCAAAATCACCGGTTTTGTCGGCTATGAATTTAACTGCTAATATGTTACCAACCTCCTGTATCATTGAACATTTAGCACCAATACATTCCGCCTTGGTGAAGGAATAGCGCTTCGGCACATGTAACCGCATGGTTAGTGGGAATAAGCCGATCAAATGAATCTTACCTTCCAAAATGCGGTTGTCAGTTTTCCATTGAAACTCTTTCAATTCCATCGCATTCTGTGAAACATGACGGTCGCTGCTGATCCATTGAGGAACTACTGTTACTTTGTGCATTGCTAAAAGCCTCACACCGTGAGCAGGAACATCCATTGCGAAATTGCCTTTCATCAAAGCAAAACTCTTTTGTGTCCAGAACTCAAATAAAGTATATTCTGAATCTGAATCCACACCAATTTCTGCGGTGGTGAATGTGATCGGTTTTTGTTCGTCCTCCCAATTGAAAAGAGCCACCACGTTGTAATCGCCCAACATCCTATTTTGTACGCGAAGGTTCCAAACCGGTAACATCGAAAAATATGGATATAAATTCACCGGACGCGCATCGGCAACGGGCAAAGTCTGTTGCAACATTTTCATGCGCTCCTCCGACAAACCAGCCAGTTTATCACCAAAGAATGTCAATTGACCAGGCAACGCTACTATGGTGGTTGAAACTCTTGCTTCCTCCAGTGGCAAATCATGAACCAGCAAGGTATCAGGGTCGGCTATCATAACAATATTGTGTGTAAATGCCTGATTCATAAAACATCGACCCTGACCTAAAACACCATGCCATTTTGCAGGCTCATTCGGTGAAACAATATCAGCGCCTATGCGGGACGCGTCGGCATAAAGCGCCTCTGGTCCTGAAGTGTGCCCCTGGCAAGCCAGATATACGCGGTCTTCGCCAATACCTTCGCGAAAAGCCTTTACACAAAGCTCAAAAGGATTAGGGCAGGATGGATCATGAAAACTTGCCCTTATTTCTGGACGCTCATATAAATGTGCGCCGTAACTATGATTCCTGCCCGACATGCCATCGATCTTAAAATACTCGTATCCCCATTCGCGCGAGGCAATATTATGTATGTTTTTTAGATGCTCGCGCGCTTCTGGAACGGTAGGATCGAGCGTGTAACGCCCATTCCAGCATGAAATTGGAATACCGTTTCTGTCGTGCAGGAACCAATCCTTGTTTGCATCGTAAAACTCCTTGTTCCCGGTGCCAAACGGAGCAGTCCATATCCCGGGACGAAAACCAAGATTGCGTATTTCGTCGGCCAGTAGTTTCATCCCCTTGGGAAATTTTTTTTCACTCACCTCAAGATTCATATTGTAAAAATCGCTGACAGGCAGGTGATCGGAATTTCCCTGCCACGATTCGATTGACCAGAATTCACAACCAAAAGGTTGCAGGTGTTTCTGTCCGATTCTGGCTTCAGCCAGATTATCATCGGCAGTGGCCTGATCGAAATAGGTATTCCACGACATCCATCCGGTTGGAACCTTTGAAAGTCGTTTCCGGTTGATAGGATGGTAGTATGGAACATGCCGGTTTTTATAGTAATTCGTTTCAAGATCTAAGGTAAAAACATCTTCAGCCGATTCACAAATCTGACCCGACAAGATGAATGAATACGAACCTTTGCCCAAAGTATCGAGCTGTAAATTGGCTGCATCAAGGCGAAAGGCAGTATCACTTTCAGGAGCAAAAAGCGAATCGTTTAACAGCGAATCTGCAGAACCGGAACTCAGGGACAATACGCGTTCACCAACCTTCGCTCTTGTCCGGCAGGCGAAACTATCAGCCAGGAATGTGATCTTGCCGGAATAGGTCAATTCCCCTTTATATGCCTGCGCGGTGCGATGGTAATAAAGGAGTTGCAGTTGTTCGCAGTTTTCGTTAAAAACGATATACCCCTGAACATCATTTTGCAAATCAACTAAAGCATACCGGTTCGGCACCCCGTCGCGCGACTTTGAAACCGTCCATTTGTTTGAATCTGAAACAAAGGCAAGTTGTCCTTTAACAGAAACCGAACCATTTGTGAGCAACAATTCCGATGAAGGTTCATCAAACGAAACTTCCCATCCGGGAAATGACTGCGCTAAACCGGATATCCGGAAACCTGATTTTTCTGTTAGCTCCGGAATAACGGAATTATTCTGTGCACTCAATACGGTGAATCCTCCAACTGTGGTCATAGCGGCTGAACCTAAAGCAGCCTTTCTTAAAAAATTCCTTCTTGATGTCATAGAAATTGTTTTATCCTTGATTTCCTATACTATACCAAACTTATATATGCAAATGGAATAATATTCCACCCCTGGATTTAAACGCGTTTCCGGAAAGTTACTTTTATTCGGGCTGTCAGGGAAATGCTGAGTTTCCAGGCAAAAGGCTGTACGATGGTTATATGCAATATTATTCTTGCCAATGTCTTTCCCGTTCAAAAAATTGCCACCATAAAACTGGATTCCGGGTTCGTTGGTAAAAACTTCCATTAACCTACCTGAATCCGGCTCTGTAACCCTTGCTGCCAAACGGATATCCTTATCCTCGCCTTCAGCATCCAAAACCCAGTTGTGATCGTATCCCTTGCCGCTGATCAGCTGCTCATTATAGTCGTTAACCCTCGCTCCAATTCGTGTTGGTTTCCTGAAATCGAAAGGAGTGCCTGCAACCGGTGCAATTTCGCCGGTCGGAATCAGCCCTTCATCCACGGGAGTATAAAATTCAGCTGGAATCTGCAGAACATGATTATTAATGGTTTCGGTAAGGTTGCCTGTAAGGTTAAAAAAGGAATGGTGTGTAAGATTTACTACAGTTGGTTTATCAGTTGCAGTAAAATATTCGATCTTTAGTTCATTATGGTCCGTCAGGCAATATTTAACCATTACATTCATCTCACCCGGGAATCCTTCTTCCATATCTTGTGAAGTGTATTCCATTTGCAGTGTTTGCACATCCAGTTGAGTGATTTTCCAGTAAACATTATGAAAGCCATTTTCTCCACCATGAAGGGAATTCGAGCCATTATTTGCACCAAGATTGTGTATTATGCCGTCGATTCCGAATTTAGCCCCCCAATTCGGTTTCCGTATCTGCCGATTGTAGCTCCATAGTATTTTTCGTTGGAGTTGAGGTAAGCATCAAGACTGTCGTAACCTAACACAATATCAGCTAAATGCCCGGATTTATCAGGTGTGAACAGATTTACAATCCTTCCGCCGTAATTGATTATCCGGGCTTCTAACCCGTTTTGATTTTTAATGCTAAAAAACTTCATATAAGGTTTTTTTGTGAAAACGATTTAAATTCTCAACTTTCAGAATTCAGAATATTACTTCCAACAGTCATATCAAACACGACAAATTGATACCTATATTGGTAGAAGATATTTGCTATAAATTTAATCATCATATATTTGCTTTGTTTTGTATTTTTGTAATTTATAAGTAAATCAGTGTAAAAGTATGATGATATACTACATTGCCGATATATAAAATGGCATTCTTACTGTACAAAATGACATTCCATGGTAAAAAAATTTTATAAATATATTTCAATTGGTGAAGAGGACAAAAGATGGGGCATCTATCTGACTGGAGCTGGACATATTCATATAGAAAAACAAACTGAATATCCTTTGGTGGATGACCCATCACACCACTATTTTCACTGGTCAACAGGGAGAAGGTTGTCTGAATATCAGATTTTATTCATTACTAAAGGGAGTGGTGTTTTTGAATCGGAGATTTCTGGTCACAGAAAAATTAACTCCGGCGACCTGTTTGTTCTCTTTCCAAAAATCTGGCATCGGTTTAAACCAGACAGAGGGATTGGATGGGATGAATATTGGCTCGAATTTGATGGAGATCTGATCGAACATTTTCGCAACAAGGAATTCCTCAACCCGGAGAATCCAGTAATAACAATTGGTTTGAATGAAGATATTGCAGAAAATTACATGAAAATCATCAAACTAATCAAAGATGAAAAACCCGGATTTCAATATATTGCATCCGGGATTTTGATTCAAATATTAGGGCAACTATTTGCCTCAAAAAAGTATCAACCGTTTGAAGGAAAAATAATTGAAAATAAAATTAGGCAAGCCAAATTAATGATTCTTGAAAATATACACACTTCCATTTCCCAAGAAGATATTGCTAAAAATATTGGAATAGGATATTCTTTGTATCGCAAAAAATTCAAAGAATACACCGGCATTTCGCCTGCTCAATATCATATTAATCTAAAAACAAATAAGGCAAAGGATTTATTAATTACATCCAATCAAACGCTTAAAGAAATTTCTCATACTCTCGGATTTGAATCCTCTGATTACTTTTTCAAGCTTTTTAAAAAAAAACAGGATTTACGCCTTCCGATTTTCGTGAAAAAAATGCTCGTTAAATTAATATAGCTATATGTTTCGTATTCAATATATTAATTGTTTGATAAATATCGCATTGCAATTTCATACTAATCGTAAATTAACTATGCGAATACAGGGTTGAACTTCATTATGTTTTATTATCTTAAAAATTGACATTCCACTTCGAAACTTTTAGAATAACAATTTACATTTTGTGGGTTTTCCACTAATGCATTATATACATCAAAGGAAAACCCAGATTTATAATAACTTAAAAATTGATTTGTAACAAATTAAATCATATCTACGAGATACTTGCAGTATTTCTAAGTTGACTCGTGCATTACAGATCCTAAATTATGATTTTTCATTATCTGACACTTATTTTTTACTTATTTTATAGAATCCACATCCATGAGGATTAATTGAAGCTTTAAAACTGACATGATAGTTACCAATGTTTTTATTATTCCACAGGTTTCGTATGGTTTGCTTCCCTGTTATACCGAGCTCTGCCCAAGTTATTTTTATTTGTTTCATATTATTGTCACTAACGTTAAACATTGCCACATACTTAGCATCTGATGTAGGATCATCTGCAACCCAGATTATTTCATTTTCGTTAGCCCTTATTTCATGGTTATTATTGCTATTCTGGTTTACTCCCAATACTTGTTCATTTGTTAACAATTGAAATGTAAATTTGTCAAGTTCCAACAAGTTCCCCCCTATCATTAAAGGCGACCGAAAAATAGACCACAAGGTTATCAATGTATACTTTTCGTCATCTGTAAGTCTTGCAACTTCATTAATTGTATTGACTGCTTGCTTGTTGATTGCCTTGGCCAACGCACCATCGGTACCGTTTATCCGAAGCTTTCCCAATGGTAACATATCGCAATCGGGCCAATGATTTGGAGTTATATAATCCTGCCATGTTCTACAATAATCAAATGTTTTTTTTATAAAACTCCAGTCATCCCACATATCGCCGGATATGCGCCAAAGATTTGCATTCTTTCGTAGATGATCAACTTTTTCAACTGGAAGGGGACCAGCTGATAAACTCAATACAATTGGCCTCCCAGATTTTTGAATTGCCTTTTGAATTGCCTCAATCTCTTGACTTTGAAAAGGATCTTTTAATAGGTCATCAGCTTTTATGTAATCAACTCCCCATTCCGCATACATATCAATTAACGCATCATAATATTCTTGTGCTCCTGGTTTAGTCATATCAACAGTTAGCATCCCATTGAACCATCTGCATTTATTAGCCTCCGTTGCAATACTTTTTGCTCCAAATGTCGTTCCCTTTATTCGAGTGTCTTTTTCTACAGCCTGCCAAGGTACTCCACGCATAATATGAATACCAAATTTCAGTCCTAAAGTATGTACATAATCTGAAAGGGGCTTTAATCCTTTGCCTCCTGTTGAAGATGGGAACTTACGAATGTTCGGGATTAATCGTCCATATTCGTCCATTTCCTGCGGTGGATTTTTCATGCCAAAGTTCCAGGTATTGAGGCCTTCACCATAATTCCAACCCATATCAAGGACGATATAATTCCACCCAAATTTTTTTAAGTTTTTAGCCATATAATCTGCTGTTGCTTTCATTTGGGATTCGGTTACATCCATACCAAAACAATCCCAACTGTTCCATCCCATCGGGGGTGTTTTCACCAATTGGGGCAATTCCTGGGCTGAAACATTAAAATAAATGATTAAAGATAGAATCCATAATACGTGTTTTTTCATTTGCGTTATTTTTTAGTTTGCATTTTGTATTTTTCAAATTTCCTCGAATAGTATTCATTTTTAGCAAGATCCGGTTTTATCGTTAATTCTTTATGAACCATTGAATCTATAGCGTCATCGAAAGTAGCAAATAAGCCACTTCCTTTACCTGCAATAATTGCTGCACCTAACGAACTTGCCTCAGTTACCATGTTTCTTGTTATCGTTTTACCAAGTATATCTGCCGTTATTTGCAACCATTTAACTGAAACGGAACCACCTCCAGTGGCAACAAGGAAGTCAACTTCATTAAATGGTCCTTTCAGTTCATCCAAGCAATCTCTGATATAAAAACACATTCCTTCCAACAGTGCGAATAATATATCACCTCGAGTGTGGTTTAATGATAAACCTGTAATGCACCCCTGATTCCCATTATGGAAATCAGGAGGCCCAGTAGCTCCGAACCTGGGAATTACTATGATTTCATTAGATTTTTCAGGAATCTCCTCAAATAATGCGTCATAATTATTCTGCTTAGAAGAAGACTTCCGATAGTCGAAACCAAAGGTTTGCTTAAACCATTTGATAAGTGCCCCTCCAGATTGATTATAAATAAAACTAATAAATGAGCCAGGAATCACATGGTGTTCGATATGCATTTTGTTTTCATACATAGAATAAATATCCGGCATTTGCGGAAATACTCGAACCATACAAATGAACGAACCCATCCCAAACATTGCCACTTTAGAGTCAATTTTTATGCCACTTCCTAATACCGCACAACATTGATCATGGCTTCCGCTAATTATTGAAACATTATTGTTCAGATATAGTTGTTTTGCCAGATCTTCACACACATACCCTAACATTTTACCGGCAGGATATGGTATTGCAAGTTTTGTACTATCCAAATCCACAATGCTCAACATTTTATCAGACCATTTGCGATTGTGGATATCAAAAAGTAGTGTTCTGCATGCCAAACTGAAATTTGTAACAGGAATTCCTCCCAGCATGAAACATACAAAATCTGCCCAAGTCAGGAAATAATCTGCTTTATGGAACAAATTTGGTTGATATTCCTTAATCCACGCAATTTTTGGCATACTGTAGAAATTCCCAGGCAGATTGCCAGTGATCCTGTAAATTTCATTTGCCTCATAGCTGTTTTGGAGTTTCTCTAAAAATTCACTTCCTCTCATATCCGTTCCCAAAATAGTATTTCCTAATATTCTCCTATCTTTGGTTACTGGCACTATTGCTTCACCTATAGAACTAACAGATAGAGCCTGAATAGGGTCGTATATGGTTTGTAAGGCAACATCCCGTATAGTGTTCAACACTTTACCCCATACTTCATATGAATTCAACTCTGCATAGCCATCTTTTTCGCTGATTATTTCATAATCGCAATAAGATTTTGCCATTTCCCCGCCATCCAAAGAGAAAACTACTGCTTTACACCCTGTTGTTCCAATATCAATACCTAATAAACTCATAATTTTTTAATTCATTTTATTTTAGGTTCTTGTAGCCTAATGAATCCATAATTATTTCCATGATAGAGGCAGCTTTTTCAATTGAATCCATTAGGTATTGGTGAGATTCAATGGCATTAAATTCGTTTTTTCTGATTTTATCTTCCCTGCTTTTTAATCTTTCAATAGCATATAATCCTGTTTCTCTGGCAATTCTGGTCCACATGTTCACTCTTATTATCCCATCATCTGGCAATAATGATATTTCTTCATCCGACAAGCAGGATGTTCCGTGTAAAACCAATACTCGGTCTGCAATCAGTTTTTGAATATTTAATGCTCTTTCCTTCAGATAAACATTTTTTCCAACACCATCCGATTGTTGTTCGGTTCCCAAATCGGCAACTAAATAATCAACTTTTGTGTTTCTAATATACTCACAAGCCCTTTCTGGATAATTATCAATGGTTGTGTCTGAATGTTTTTCATGTGCTTGAAAAACGCTCAATTCATCCATAATACCTTCTATCAGAACCTTGCTTCTATATTTTTTTACATACTCGCTGGTTAATTCCACATTTTCTTTAATAGAATATTTTTGTGCATCAAACATTACCGAGGCCAGAAAATCTATTCCTTCAGTTAATGCCCATTTATCCCTTACAGGGTCAGCATGATCAAGATGGGGCAAAACGGATACTCCATAATAGGGTGATCCTTTATCGTCTGCAAGTACTTTTAAATGTTGAATATTAGACAAAAACCCCAGCCTTGCATCCTTGGTATAAGTCATTCGTTGTGCCTGTGGCATGTAATCATAATTGAAAGTCATTGCTATAGCAACTGGAACATTTTGAATGTTATATTTTTTGCCAATATTTTTTGCGGCCAATAAAATAGCTTCAGTATTCCAGTGACTTCCAGTGCAGAAGATAGGTAAGCTTGTTTTGTTTGTTTTTATCCTCTCCGTAACTTTCTCAACATTGTTTCTACCGGTTATTATCATATTTAAATAACTTCTAAATTACAACGTAAATTTTCCTTAATCTTCTCAATATTTGGTTCTACAGGATCGAATTTAATACCATCAAGATATCTGGTGGCTTCATACAAAACAGATGAGTATTTTCCATAAATACAGGAAGTGTGGTGGATGTATGGTCCATATATTATTTTTTCTTCCCACATTGGCCAGTCAATTACTTTGAGGTATACGTATGTTCCAAGAGTGTAAGGACCTTCAATTGTTTTTCCTTCGCCGCAGAATAAACTGTATTCTCCATTAATTCCATCGAATCGAATTATTGTCAGATCTCCTTTTTTCAACTGCCAGTTACATGTACCCGGAGCATGTGAAGGAAGTACAAAATGGTCACCAATTATCGATTCTTCCTTGTTAATATTAAGAGAGGGAGGGAAAGCTCCACAATGCCAAAGTAATTCTGCATTGTCATTTTCAGGATGACGTATGGTAAGATCAGAGAAGAAAGTGGGTTCGTTGAACATACTTGCAGCTTGTAACATCAAACTACTAATTGCGCCGTGAATATCCGACTCACATGCGAAAGGGGTACCCTCTTCAGTAATTAATGCGTGTACAAAACAAGAGCATATGCCTAATTGTAGTTGTAATTCATCCCAACATTGGAAAGCGACTGCCTGCAAATCACACTCATTTATTATGTTGGCCATCACGTATTTTAGAGCTGCAATCTTTCGAGTAGCATCGTCACTAACTTTAGTGAAATTTGCAATTCCTTTAATAACACTTGCAATCTCATCAATCTCAGATTTATTGTCTTTGAGTACTTCGTTTACCTGCCTAATCACTGAACCTAAGGTTATTGGAATAATCTCAATGCCAAATTTTTCTAACAATTCATTTTCATTCACAATAATGGAGTAAAAGGACTGAGGACGGGATGCAACCTGACCAATGCGTGTGTTTTTTGTGAACTTAACAACATTGGCTGCTTTTATAAAATTCATGAACCCGTTTCTGAAAACATAGTCGGTAACATGAGAGTTTATGATATAAGTAAACGTAACGCCATATCTTTGCAATACTTTTGACGTAGCAAACAAGCCACATTGCGAATCACGAAGTCTTTTGCCTGAAGGTAAAGGAGCTTCATCTCTAGGGCCCCATAACAAAAATGGTTTTTGAACCTTTTTGGCAACTTGGGCAACGGCATTTTCTGTTCCGAAGTTGCAATGGGGTGCAAATAATGCATCCACTTCATGAGTGATAAAATAACTTGCAACTTTAGAGGCGTCTTTATCGTCATATAATAACCCTTCTTCATTAAGCCATTCCAAACCAAGAACTTTAACATTTTCAGGTAAAAGTTTGGTTATTTCTTCAAGGATTAATCTCTTGTATTTTAGTGCATCTTCTTTTGAAAAAAAACTCCTACGGGTGGGCATATAGCCCAATTTGAAAATCTTATTCATTTCAATTAGATTCTAAATTATTGTTTAATCATTTCTGTTTGTATTTGTTCAAGTGTTTTGCCTTTTGTTTCAGGAAAGAACTTCCATACGATAAAAAACTGTAAAACCATCGCAACTGAAAAGAATATAAATGCCCAGCCACCGCCACCACTTTCAGATATGGATGGAAAGACCCAAGAGATAACTACAGCTGCAGACCAGTGAGTAAAGCTTCCTAATGTCTGTCCTTTTGCTCTAACTGAGTTAGGAAATATCTCAGAAATAAATACCCAGATGACCGTTCCTTGAGAAAATGAAAAAAAGGCAATAAATCCTGATAGGTATACCAGCATCCAAATACTTCCATCTGCAGTAGATTTAAAAACTGTTTTAGCAACCATTCCTAAGAAAATGACCATTCCAACTGCACCAACTAGAAGAAGTTTTTTCCTTCCAACCCTATCTACAAGAAACATTCCTAACAAGGTAAACACGAATAAGGTTACACCGACAGACAAGGATTGCAGCAGTGCAGAATTCTGACCGTAACCTACCATCTCGAAAATTCTTGGTGCATAATACATTACAGCGTTTATGCCAGACAATTGATTAAAAAGGGCAACCAATATTGCAAGGAAGATTGGCATCCTATACATTGATGAAAAAAGATTTTCCCGGTTAACACCATCCTCTTTTGTGATGGAAGCCTCAATTTCCAGTACTTCTTTTAATGGATTTTTAGATCTAATTTTCTGGAGAACAGATTTGGCTTCTTCTTTCTTGCCTTTTAATACTAGCCATCTGGGCGAATCAGGTATGAAAAATATTAGCCCAAAGAAAATGATTGATGGAATGCTTATTACTCCCAGCATCCACCGCCAGGCGTCATGGGTAATTATTTGAGCTATCCAGTAATTTGATAAATAAGACAGCAAAATTCCTGCTACAATATTTAGTTGAAAAGCTGTTACCAGTCGACCTCGAAGATGTGCTGGTGCGATTTCGGCAATATACATAGGTCCGATAACGGAAGAAGCACCAACCCCTAAACCTCCTATAAAACGATAAATCAGAAAACCTGTCCAACTCTGCGTTAAAGCGCTTCCAATAGCCGAAGTAGTGTAAATTACAGCAATGATTAACAAGGCTTTTTTCCTTCCAAAAAAATCTGCTGGTTTACCTGAGATAAGTGCACCAAATAATGTCCCAATCAAGGCGATTGCTACAGTAAAACCATGCCAGAATCCGTCAAGGTTAAAAAGTTGCTGAATAGTTTTTTCTGCACCTGATATTACGGCAGTGTCGAATCCAAAAAGCAAACCGCCTAACGAAGCTGTATAAGCGCAAAAAATGACATATTTATTAGCTTTCATTTTTCAAAAAATGGATTTTTTAAGGATATTCAAATAATATCAAAAGCAATTAGTCAATCAAGTTGTTTCGGATGAATAGGCAATATCTAACACATTCCCATTTTAAGGGAAATTTCTCAGATCATGCACTTTTTGTGAGGACAATCTAAATCCTAAATCCTCAAGATTGTAGTAGGTTATTTCTATCTGACATCCCATTACAATAAAATTTGATATATATATTAAACTGATGGTAACTCATCCTATGATTATTAGTTCGCTTCTATAAATAATTGAATGAATAGTTTATTTTTGTAAAAATAGCTTAGTGTCAAAATATTAACAATACATAAAATGATAATACTACAGGACAATATGATATTTCAGAATAATAAAACTTATAAATATATTTCGGCTATTGAAGAAGACAAACGATGGGGTTTCTACTTGACAGGAGCAGGGCACATTAAAATTGAAAAGAATACTGATTATCCTTTAAAGGACAATCCATCACATCATTATTTTCAATGGGCTACAGGTAGGAGATTGTCTGATTATCAGATTTTGTATATTACAAAAGGGCATGGTATATTTGAGTCGGAGATTACTAGCATCAGAAAAATAAACGCCGGAGATATGTTCATTCTATTTCCCAATATCTGGCACAGATTTAAACCGGACATTAATGCCGGATGGGATGAATACTGGATCGAGTTTGATGGAGATTTAGTCAACCACTATCGGACTATAGAATTTCTTAACCCAGAGAATCCGATTATCACAGTTGGGTTACAAAATGATATTGCTGTAAATTATATGAAAGTTATCAATTTGATTAAAGATGAAAAGCCAGGTTTTCAATACATTGCTTCCGGGATTTTGCTTCAAATATTAGGGCAATTATTTGCCGTAAAAAAAAATCATTTATTTGATGGCAAAATCATAGAAAACCAAATCAGTCAAGCCAAACTTGTGATCATGGAAAATCTGCAAAGTACCATTTCGCAGAAAGATATTGCCAGAATTACTGGCATGGGCTATTCTTCCTACCGTAAAAAATTCAAAGAATATACCGGCATTTCGCCAGCTCAATATCAAATAAATCAAAGGATCAATATGGCAAAAGATCTTCTGATCACTTCCAATCAGTCACTTAAAGTAATTGCAAACGATCTCGGGTTTGACTCATCTAACTATTTTTCTCGTCTATTTAAACAGAAAACAGGATTTACTCCATCAGATTTTAGGGAGAAAAATGTACGATAAAATGATCCTATCACTAAAAATTTGGTTGGAATGAAAACTCCAAAATAACAGAAATGCGATTTCATCTCAATAACGGAATTGCAAAGCTAGCAGAACTGCCATGAACCTTATTTTCGAGAAAAAGTTAAGGTAACTAAGTGGATGAGACAGCGAGCATTTGTTTTTTGCAGATATCTTTGAACAGCAATAACAAACAAACACTTTGGAGAATTAGTGATAAGGGAAATAGAAACTATTTTTCAGATACCAAAAACTGACCTAGATTCTGTTCCAAACAGCCATAAAACTTACGAATCGTAGATGGCTCATCTATGTCTGGGTATACATTGATAATATTTAACATTCGTCATCAATTGAAAAATATAGATTTCCATAATGATTGAATTGAAATTGTCTTAAGAATGAAAGTCCAAACAATAATAATGAAAAAATCAAAAAACGACTGTGACGAAATAATGCTAATCAAGCATTTCAGTGAGCCTAAAGAAAAAGTCAAACAATTAAGCGACTAACTCAAGTGCTCCTCAATACCGACTCCCTGAAAAAACTAAATGTGGCACCTTGCTGAATATTTTGAAAATTAAAATCCAAATGACCAATTCACTATTGATAAATTGCAGCAATCTGGGCTAAGCTCCTCAGTTTTATGCACTATAGTCGATGATATCTTTGCTATCAATAAATTAAAAAACATATTTTTTAATTTATTTAATTTTCAAAATAACAATTTTCAGGATTATTAAACGCCCCTACATCGATACTCATTGATACTTCATTAAGATTCAAGATGGAAACCAATGTATGTAACCATCATTATTCAACACTAAACAAAACTCTAATTCATTTAACAAATTGCAACTCAAATATCCTGCTGTCATACTTTTCTATCATATTAACCTTAAAACCTTTTTCGCGAAGCTCTTTACCTGTCATTCTTGCTATCTCGGTATAATCCGGAGCTTCTTTTATAATATACTGCTTCTTTTCATCCAATCCGGGGATAGAAACTGTTCTTTCCTCATCAAGTGAGCCTTGCCGGAATATTCCAACGATACCGCCCTCCTTTGTGTCCGTATTTATTCTTGACCAACCATCCCAGTTTCCTTCAGTGGGTTCACTAAAACCAGGCAGATCCTGACGGAAGAGATCATAATCGTATTTCTTTTGCATTGATTTTAACCAATCTGTCCATTGCTTTATTTCTGCCCGTTGTTCTGTTGATAACTTCATTGGATTGCCCAAAACAATAGGAAAAGAGCCAATAAGCGCTTTTAGTTCCTGAATAAAATCAGGGCTGTCTATTGCCATATTTCCTACCAGTAATGAGGAGGCTGGAATTGCGGGCGACTTCCACCAGGCGAGATTGCGAATGCGAAAAGCACCGACAGGATATGGTTCCTCAATATTTGTGAGCCAGTTACCTTCAGCATGTTGGCAAAAAGCATAATCAATAAGTTGAAGTTTGCCTGCTACTTCAAAAGTGCAATCTATATATAAATCGGGCATCTGTTCATGCAATTCATCGAAAAGTTCGAATAACCGTTCGTAAATAACAATGAAAGATTCTTCACGGTCTTTATGGTAGGGATGGTTTTTCGCGTAGCAACCTGAATGTTTATAGTCGTTTATATAGGCGCTCGTTAACACGGCCAAGTCGAGTTTAACATAGTAAACATCATTCTCTCTGACAACTTCAAGTATCTTGTTTTTAATATAATCTTTCCACTCTGTGCCAAAACACATAGTAAGCATTTCTTTCTGACTTGAGTTATGTGAATTTACTGGTAATCCATTCTCATCTAATACTGCCCATTCAGGATGCTCCTTATAAACTTTTGCTGTTGCAGGAGTTACAGAACCAACACTGATCCATAAACCAGATTTTATGCCCAGTTTCTTTGCTTCCGCAAAAACAGGTTTAAGTCCGTTGGGAAATTTGTTTTTATCCACGATCCAATCTCCGAAGTTAACATCCCAGGAAAGGTTCTTTTTATTGATATTGCCTTCTGTAACATACCATCCCACATCAACAGTCGAAAGCTGAATGCCGCATTCAGCCCAAGCTTTGTTAACATTTATTATCAATGAATCATTAAAATCAACACGAAAAGGTACCCAAGTGTTGGATGCAATTACAGGTCTGTTTTTGTATTCGAAGATTCGGAGTCCCATGTGTCTGCGCACAAAATCAGATAGTGACGTGTTCATTATCTGCCATGGATCGGGAGTATTAATATAAGGAATTACAAATGTTTTGGGGCTTGTCCATTTCTCCCCTGCTTTAATGTATTTACGAAAGGGATAAATATCGTCCGTATGAGTAAGACCGATACCTACAATATTAGGAGAAGTGTTATAGTCTATTCGTTTTAAAACTCCTGGCGCTTCGTTACCCAAAATAATACCTGCATTTTTCGCATAAGAATGAATGGCAAGGATAGGATCGTCCCAATTACCAATATAAGTACCTAAATGTTTCTGACGCCCATAATTTGAATATACTACTGATTCAATGTAATTGAATCCCAATAATAACTTTTCGACATCGAATGATTCGAGCATTATTTCTTTCCCAGAGTTATTAAGTATTGTTATCTGCTTTCTCATAACAGGAAGATCTGGGTACAGCAGGTAAGTTACCTCTAATTTAATTCCATTCAGTTCTTTAGTCCCTTCTAGTTTAACTGTCGCTCCTTTACCCTGATATTTATCGGTTGCAGGCTGAAAAGAAACTAACTTCCAACCAGATGACCCATTATAACTATTGCCATCAATTAGGAATGAGAACTCAACGGAATTATTATTGAAATTCAAATCATTGTTTTTCAACATGAGACTTCTGGTTGTAAGATGACCATTCTCAACTACGATTTCCCGACTTAAAAAGCCATTGTCGAGTACTAATTTATTGTCATTCCATGTAGCAAAATCCTGCGCAGACATTGAAGGAATAATCAAAATAATCAATAAACAAATAAATATATTTCTTTTCATAATACTGAATTTGAAGTTGCTGAATTAATTGTTATTGTAAATTGACGATGAGATGGAAACTAATTTATTTGATAACATTTTATAAATGAACATAATAATTAGACTGGAATGAATTTATGTTTCTCTCATAAAATTATTTCGAACAATACTTATAGCTTGCATCTAGTCATAAATATATCTACATTCTTGTTATAAATCTATAAGACTGAATGTTACTTGCCTGTAAATATTAAATTCTTCAATATGTTTTACTTATTAGAATTACCAATCATATTTTAATTAATAACTAAAATTATTTGCTATGTCAATGTTTTATTTTTATGCTTGATCTTCTAATACTACAAAATGAGCTTTTATAATCAACTCTATGTCACTCTCAAGCATTGTATTGCCTGACAATTGAAATTCTTTTATTGATGAGCTTTTATTCAACTTCAGACGATAGGTCTGCCAGGGTGCAGGATAATTAGGATTATTAAGGGCAACTTCAATTTCAACACTCTTCCCATCAAGATTACCTTTTATGGAACTGGGCTTATTATTTAAAGATAAGAAAGGCTTACCTGCTTTGATAAATTCTGTAGTTATGGCTAACCATCCACTCCCCTTTATTAATGGTAACTTACCTGTAACAGAAAAAGATGAACCATTATCCGTTCTCTGAATAGATGATGAAATTTCTACAGCGTTTGATCTTTCAAAGAAATGAATAGGTATTGATTCTTCTTTCCAATTATTGTTATTGAGCGAAGGTTTATGGCTTTTAGGAACAATTTCAAGTAGTATAGCTGTAAAAGGACGAATGAAAATTTTTTCTTTTGCTCCAAATGAATAATTATTTGATGATTTAAATTTAATATGATTTGGATACCAACAGTAAATATCCCAATCAACATCCTTTGGTAAACCCCATAACGGGTTTAGTTCTAAAGTGATTAGCTGGTCTTCCCAGCTTCCATTATCAATTGCTATCATTGCTTTTTCACCATTGGAACAACAATAACCCCACCAATCATCTTTAAATGGATTTCCTATGGGATGAGGGTTTCTGAAACATTCCGGAGATGCTTTAAGCAGATTAATAAACTCAGCCAATTGTGGCCTGTCGTTTGCAGGAATACAATCATTATCGCTCCAAATATGCAATAACATTGAACCCCTGCAGATATCCATCAAAACACCCTCCTGCCATTTATCTGAGCCCAACCTATTATTCCAACTCCAGTCACTTAAACTTATTCCTAAAGTATCCCATGCAATTTCAGGATAATCTTTAGCTGCCATATACTTACCCTGATCTAGTCTTCGGACATTACTGGAACGTGCAAACAAAGCTGGAGTCAAAGCATAACTTGCCATCTCCATGCGAAAACCTATATCGTATATTGTATCACCATACATTAACCACCATGGTGAAAAGTGACCCCAGTAAAGTGTGAAAAAAACTTCTGGGCATTCTTTATCCAGGGCGGTTAATAAATCAATCTGGGCGTTGTGATTTGACTCAATTGAATATAAAACGCCTGGTAAATGTTTGTGCTTCGGATTATTACACAATGGAGTTATATTATGTGCGTTTTCACCAGCGCAGTCAAACTTTATCTGACGAATATGATTTTTCCGGATCTGATATATAAACCCATCTATATACATCTGGTTTGCTGGTGGTGTGCTTCTGCATATAACACCCTTCCCGTTGCCAGTGGCACTGCAATCAATTAAAGCAGGGTTGGCTCCTATGGTCCACGTATCCATCGTCTTCTCTGCAGTCTGATAACCACTGCTAAGCCAAAGGCCAAGATTTGTGCCCATATTATTTAAAGTTGGGGTGATTTTATCAAAATTATACGGGAAACGTTTTGGATCACATTCCTTAATATCTCCTTTAGGGTCATGCCAGAATTCAATAACATAATTATCAAAATGAAGTCCGAAATCTCTTTGGGCTTGGGCTAGCTTTGAAACATGATTCAGACACCATTCTTCCGTTACATTATCGAATTTTTCATCGGTATTATTCTGCGCACCACAGGTATCGATGATTGCATAGGGATGATCGTGGCCCCTTAACACACGTCGCATGCGGGAACAAATATGTCTTTTGAAGCCATCTCTGGCCTCACCATCTTGAGCAACACCATACACGGCCTGCATAGTTGTGAATTCCTTCTTAGATTCAATATTAATTCCCGGATGGTGATGCAATTCCAATTTTTGCCCAATTAACAGTGAAAAACCAGATGGATGCGCAAGGCCAATAAAAAATTGGTTTTCAAGGTACGAAGGATATCCTCTAGAAGATCCGGCAGGTTCTTCCCAATAATCCAATTCGGCATTGCCCCAGGGAGATTTAGTTACTAATACAGGCCAGTCAGGATCCTTAAATGGTACTGCATCTGTCATATATGTGCCTAAATGGATATCCAATAACCTATCCCATTCTGTCGTACCTTCATTTATAATATTGACTACTTTTGTAAGTACAGGTTCGGTGCCATCCCAACTGTATGTTACAATAACTTTAGCATTAACCTCTTCTCCGTATAATTCGAACACAGCTTCATTGAGTGGTTGAGACCCAATCCTAGGTGATTTAATAATTTTCAATTTTGGTTTGGTAATTTGTCTACCTGGGAGGCCTATTGTAAACTCAATCTCATTACCTTTCCCCATATTCAATTTGCGGCCACTAAGTTTATTGTGCCAGCATAGCGCCTTTAAACCGTCTGTTGTATCAAGACAAAATGCAAAGGTCAAAGATTCAATTGTAAAGATCTTTCCTTCCTTTTTTACACTTAGCTTTTCATCGGCTTCATTTGCAATATTACTCTGTGCAAAACTATTACCATAGGATGGGACCACAAGACAACCAGCAAGAAGGGAAGTATTTGAAATAAATTCTCTTCTGCTGAATTTTTTTGAATTGACATCTTTTTTCATAATTTGATCAAATATAAAAATGGTTTAAATGTTCAGTCTATTTATTTTTATTGAAATGGCTTCTCGCCTCAGAGCAAATTGATCTCTTGATATTTCAAAACATCGTTTGAAGCTCACACAGTAAAGATTTGTTATTTGACTTGCTAATCTCAAAGATTATAGTAACGTAAATCAACATGATTTTGAACATTTGCATAACATCAAGTGGTTTGGCATCACCGATAATATCTCTTTCTTTGCAAATAATTGATTTTGAGATAATTCGTTTATTTAAAAAAATAATTTACACCCTCTATAATACGATCATTACACTCAATTGGGGGTTAGCTTTTCAAATGGACCTTTTCTGTTTTACAAGTCAAAAGTTGTACTTATTGGAGTTTACGCACATGAATACTGCAATAGCCCAACAAACCAATATGTTGAAACTAAGCCAAGGCTTAATTCGGAATAACTGCTAAGACTAATAAAATTTTGACGAAAACAGTACTAAAAATACCAAAAGTATTATTCGCGAATTTTCTCACCACACATAGTCCGGCAATCATCTTGTTGTCAAATATTTCTATTTTATCCTCGCCATGGCCTTGATCGAGTGACTTTCGACAATGTATCTAGGACAATGTTTGTGTCATCTACTATCTGAAAGTCATACATTCCAACGCAAATAAAATCAGCTCCATTGTTGAAGGCATACTGAAACCCATTTTTCGGTTGAATAGCTCCTGCAGCCAATACTTTGAAGGCAATCCATGGTTCCTCTAATTGGTTCATAAAATTAATAGTCTCCTGGGGTTTGAAACAGAAAATATTTTCTTTAAAGTCCGGTTCCATCGTCTCTTTTCGCTCTGTGTCAACCTGCGCTGACCAATAATTGTGTTCATGCAGTGTTTTTACCCAAAAGTCGGGTTTGATACCCATTTTAACACAAGCCTGAATTGTTTCGATCCGATGGGCTCCAATTCCTGCAGGTTTACCATAACTGCGGATTAATTTAAGACCTTTGGAAATTTCATCAAACTTACCATCAATTGCCAAACGGTCAGCCACCCCGCCCTGACAATACATTGCGGATGCACCAGCTTGCTGCGACTGCAGAATGCCTTCAATAAAACCATCTTTGTGTCCACAGTCTGAAATAAACTTGATCTTTCCGCCTGTCTCATGCCAGTACTTATTCATGATGCGTCCTAATGAAGGGTTGGTGATAATAGCGTTGATCCCGCATTGCTCAGCCATTTGCAAGGTTATCATTACTCGCTCGTCAGAATGATATGCTTTGACCAGTTTTGACACATAGATTAGGTCGCGTGAATGTGCCCATCCTCCAATCAGATTTCCACCCATGATTAGTCGACTAAGATCAATATCCCCTATTTTCCCTTTTGGTAATTCACCTTTCAGTTCTGCAAGTGAGGCAAACTGAAAACTTTTCAGGGTCGCACCGGTGATGGCATCCGGTTTCCCCGTCATAAACTTCTCCTCAAAACTGTCCCATTTATTTTTTCGATAGGCCGCATAGGCAAAAGCTCCAATAAAGGGAATACTGATCATATCGCGCAACATCTCACGACGATGAAAAGAGGTTCCCTTTTCTTTTACTATGGGTACGGGCACCTCTGCTTTTTCATCTTTCCAACGTTTGATTAATCTGTCGACACCATAGGTAAAATCATAAGGTAATGCAATAAAAACAAGCAAAATGAAAAATTCAATCAAGGTTTTGTTTACCCAAAGGTAACTGCCTTCGGTTACCACTCCAAACGTATATCCAGAAATAGGAGGATAAGCCACATAATAAAAAAGCAATAAAACTGCACCTGACAAAGATGACCAATGAACAAGCAGACCGGCAAAAAGAGAAAGACCAATCAGAATTAGACCCCATATATTCAGAAAATCTACAGTGTTCATTACTGCCGAAGAAGATGCTAACCAGTGAAAGAAATCAGCAAATATCCACCTAGAACTCATCAGATACATCTTGGCGCTCCATCCCGGGGTTAATAATTTTGCGATACCTTCGTAAAGAAAATACCACCCAAACAAAATTCTTAACCCAGTTAAAAAACTAATTGAATATTTTTTCATTTGTAAATTTTTCTATCAAAAGATTTGCACCTTTTGCATGAAATTCTAATTCATATTTAAAAATTAAATTTTCCTAAAAAATCTTGTAATTGCATAATTTTTAAAATTTCTAATAATAATTCCCCTTGGATCCTGCAAATGAGAAAACCAAACAGGAAAACAAAATTTTCATTGTAAGTATTAGTCAGTATTCTCAACTATCTGAACTAATCATTCAATATTATATTGTTTTATAAAAATGACTTACTCATTTAGTATTCATATTTATGAGGCCTAATTGCATACTAATAGTTTTTCCGGAATTGTTGATCTCAGCAATAAATTTGGCGTTTCCCGCCCCGGAAGAAGCTGTAAAGCTTAGGGCTATACTTTGTTTTGAGTTCGGACTTATTTTTGATAATCCTGCCGGAATACCTTTTATTGTATATCCCGACGGTAAATCATTAATTAACAAGGAAATACTTTTCGCTTTATTCGTTTTGTTCACAATATATAGATTTAATACTTTGGATTCGCCAACCTGTATTTCAGGAGTTCCAACATAGTCGCATATAAATGTCAATTCATCTGTATTGCGTGAAATTTGATAAGGAGAACGTTGCCAGATTTCAGACAGTTCACTATTGTTAATAACAAGTAATTTAGATGACTTTGAAAGGTCAGTTTTGCTCGAAGTCACCCGAAGTGGTGAACGATAAAATTCAGCAACTTTTTTCTGTAGGGAAACTGTTCTATCGGTAAGAACCTGCAAATCCTCAGGTATTTCAAATCCACTTATAGCAACCGTTTTAATACCATCGCCAATCGGAGCTCTCCATTTCTCCGGAATTATGGATGTCCCGTGTATAATGCCCAAAATAGACCCCAATGTAGCACCCGTACAATCGGTATCATCTCCGCAATTGACTGCTATACATATGGATTTACCAAAATCGTTATCACCATAAAGCCAGCCAATCATCGTGAAAGCCACATTTCGTGGAGCCTGAAACCATCCCAGTTCTTTTGTAGCAGTTATTACAGCTTCTCGTGCCTGCTGCCAAGTGAGCCCACTTTTCTTCGCTTCAACAGCTGTGTTAACAGCAATTGTAACTCGGCAATCCTTTGGAATCATCGTAAGTGCAAATTGAATTAGTTTATCTCTGTCCTTTTCAATAAATGCTGCACTTTCAAGTGTAGCTGTAAATATTTCCGCATAGGTGCCATCAGTACAACCATGGTCAACACAGGCATCTTTCCAAGCAAATTGTGCTGCAAGCATTGGATTACCAGGTGCAAGGCAAGCCCAGATTTCGGATCGGATCCAGGCACCATTACTTGTTTTCCATTTGGCATTGTTATACTCACCTGAAAGAGGTGGCATAATGCCCAAGCGCATATTGGTTTTGCCTACACCATATTCATTCCAATTAGCAATTGGAGGAACGTATTTAAGCCAATACTCACCAAGAGTATATGCATCAACCTGACAATTATTCTCCTCCATCGCTTTAAGCCATAAAATTTGCAAATCAAGGTCATCATTAGCAGTTGGTTCACCTGTTTTTATATTTGTATAGAAAGTGATATTGTTTAAGTCTGTTTTACCTTCAAAAGGCATTCCTAAAGTCCCACCAATATTTTTACCAAGCCAACAAGCGTATACCTGGTCACGGAATTCAACATTGTTAATGTTGGTTTTTTTGCCTTTTGCCTCACAATTGATGTAAAAGAATACAATTGAAATTAAGATGAACTTTTGCCCAATTTGAATTAATGTGATTTGTTTCATACAAAAACATATTGAAAATTAATTTATTAAAGCTTTAGTGCAGTATTATTAAAAAATTCGGGAAAACATGAGAAGGGTTCTTCCTGGACTTCAAAGTACGGCCAGTATTCAAATTCATTGTTTCCTTCAATTGAGAAATGCAAAGGTTTTCCTTGGACTGGTTTTAGCATTTTCGCAATACTTTCCGAAGTCGTATTCACGCCTATATCAAATTTCTTTCCTTTGACACCAACCATTGCCAATAAGATTGGTCCATATTCAATTGCATAGTGATCTTCTTCAAAACCCAATTCAAGTCCAGTATATTTAGTTATCCTAAAATCTATTGGAAGGGTAAATGAAATTACATCTCCATTTTCCCATTTTCTGTCTATAACGAAATAAGTCCCTTGCTTTCCGCTACCGATTTCACTTCCATTTACCATTATGGCCATATTCTTTGATATCCATGAAGGCACACGAATCCGAATCTTATTTTGTATGGGTCGTTCATTCCCAACCACAATTTCTATTTTCGAATCATAAGGAAATTGGGTATTCATTTTTAAACTCATTGATTGGTCATGCATCGGATATTTTATTTCGGAGGCAGCAAATAGGTCAACATATATGCCATCTTCAGCAATGGAATATATATATTCTGGAAGTGAGCCAAATATTCTCGTACCCTGCCCCTCGCAACAAGTATTCATGCAATGATGGGAGTTTGGAGAATGGTCGCCGTATTTACGATCAACCAATTTTGCAAAGTAACGTATTCCCTCAGGTCCATATTGATTTGCTATTGCCACGTTATAAATTGATTTCTCGATTTCATTCACATATTTTTCCTCTTCAGGGTATAGCAGATGGAAGCGTTGATTAAGCTTAATCCAAAATGAATTTCCACAAAGTTCTCCTGTTTCGTGTCGGAGATAATACGATTTTGGCTCGTAAAGAAATGTCCCTTCATTGATAGCAAGTGATCCCCCAATATGCTCCCAGTTGTCATGATACAAATCCCAAGCTCCAGTTGCTGCCTCAAGATATTTTTTAGCCCCTGTTGCACGATATAAATCTAGGTAAGGTTCAATTCCTGTAACCAAATAGTTATGTGGGCGATCGTAAGGATATCTCCAAATTGAGTTTAGATCTCGTTTAGCTAATCCTTCCATCCAATAGTTTTCCTGGAAATATTGCTGTACTACCTGAATATCTTTGGGTTTTCCAACAGGAGAAAAGTAAGTTCTTGTTATGGGAATAATACCTTGCGTTCCTTGTCTCACACGTCGTAGCATTTCAGGGAGATATTCGCTATTATTGAACCAATCATAGAATCCTCTTAACAATGGAAATGCCTTCTTGTTTCCAGCGTATCCAGCTTCTATTAGACCTTGTGACACCCATGACCTAACGTATGCACCATTTTCAAAATCGAACATTGCATGCTTTGGAAATGCCATCAAATAGCCATCGGGCTCTTTACACTGATCAATAAGATCTACAATATCATCCATTCTTTTTCTTAAATCGGCATTTTCCATCCATCGCAACGTATTTCCAGCACCAGTTAAAAACCTTGCTGCTTCAGACCCTGGAAGATTCTGAAACCACATATTTTTAAATTTATCATCAAGTGGTTCTACAGGAAATCCTGCCTTTACCCGAAAATTGCGAGCCAACTGATCGAAAGTAAAAGAGTTCATTAGGTAACTTATGTTATTTTCCATGGTTGTTTTAAACAATCCCTTTCCTAATTGGACTCCTCCAATTGGTGCTTGTGCCTTGTATGCTACAGGCTTCCATGTTTTTACTTCCATCACATTGTCTTGATTGTTAGTAACAACATACTCTCCTTGTGGACGTGGCAAACGCGTAAGCAATTCAATATGAGAATCTTTGTCTGGATGTGATTCCGTAGCTGTGCATCCTTCTGCAATATCTTTACCTTCTGAAAGTACAATGATTTTGGTCATCGCTAGTTTATTGTCTCTAAGCTGAGTAGCTGTTAAGCGTACATATCGCCCGTATACCTCTTTTGATGCAAAAGTGCAAACAACATCATCAGGTTCGGGAAATTCTTCTTTCAGGGTGTAATCTTCATACATTATAGAGTGTTTGAATTCTGAATCGTTGGACACTTCCAGCTTGAAGCGTGAAGGAAAACCTCCTGAAGCAGGTCCCCATCCCTGTGCTCCGGGCAATAGTTTTATTCCATCTATTTTCTTTATTTGCCCCAAATCTATTTGCACCCAGCGGATTTCTTTGTTACTGCCTGCCATAGATGCATAAGCCGGAAGGTAATACCTTGCCACCCGTTCTATTCCCATATTAGCTTCGTGAAGTTCGGTCGCAGCATTGTACTTCACCTGAGCCTGAATAGGCAAGTAACTTATCACTATAGTTAAAACTACTGCAAAAAAATATGTCGGGATATTGGTTTTCATAGAGATAATTTTAAATCCTTAATAAATGTACTCTTCAATTTAAATTCTTTGAATTATCTAGTCAGCATTATACATGTTTTAATTAATTAAAATCACTGTAGTTAATGATTTTTGAATTATTCTTGATCGGTATCAATCTGACAATTTCTTTGAGTATTTATCGTATTTTCCACTCATCACCTCTTTCACAGCATCCAGATAGCCATAACCGTTAAGCATGTCTGGCAGCAAATAACTACCTTCTACCCACTCGTTCCACGCATTGATGGTGATCAGTTTTGGCTGTTCTGGATGGCTGTCAACATATTTTTTCGCTTTGAAAAGCAATGCTGCAAAACTGTCTGGAGTATTGTGGTAGTGTACTACATCTTTAATATCTTTTGCGGGAAATCTCGGTGTATCGTCCCAGCCAACCGAAACACATGGAAACAGTGGCACATTTAGGATAGAATCCATATTTGTCCTAATTTTCAGGGAATTAGTGCCGTAAACCAAATAATCTTCCTTCGTCCCTCCCATATTATACAAGGCCACACCATCGAAACCCATTTCTTTTACCTTGTTGGAAAACTGTGTAGCGGCCTCTTTCGAAAAAATTGAACCACCACCTTGATTCCACTGGATATATAAATCCGGAAAACCGGCATTTTTAACTTCTCCCCTGAAATAATCGAGAGCTTTACGAGCTTCTTCAAGGCTTCCCCCAAAACTTTTTACCAAATTATCAACACTGAATATGGATAATACAGGTTTGCCTTCTATTTTGAAATAGTTAGGCTTTTTAAAATATTGTGTAATTAATCTGTCAACAATAATTTTGAAGTTTTTCATATCCACTGCACCATCCCATAGCAGTGAAGTATCGTTTTTAAACTTGTGTACATTCCAGTAATTCCGTTTTACATTATGGTTGGCCCACATCACATAAAATTGCATTTTAGAATTATTTTTTGCTTTGAGAAAACCATCATTGAGTGCGCTTTCCAAAAAAGGACCTCCGTCATACCAATACCAGTCATAAACAAAGATATTGACACCATGATCAACAGCCACATCAATCCATTTCTCCACCACCTTAGGATCATTGTCCATCTCATAACCCCATAATGGCACACGCGGCTGGTAATGTCCTTCAAAACGAGGATTTCCTTTTTTAATAACTTCCCACTCACCTATACCTTCGGGCCACAGCATATCACCAAAACGTTCATCATTGTGGCAGGATGGCCAAACATAGGCAGCAACATAGTATTTTTCATTTTCATTGACAATACTAATATTTTCCTGTGAAGAATTACATCTGAGAAAGAACATCTGGATTACAACGAAAAAAATACTTATTTTGATTATCTGATTAAAATGGAAAATTGTCATAATGATCAATTTATTGATTTTAGATTGATTTAACTTCACTCGAGTTCAAAGGTAATCTCTAGCCTACAATCACAATAGTTATTGATATGTAATAACTATTCAATGTTTTAACTACTGGATCTTTCGCGTAGATAAGAAAGTATTTTATATTTCGTCTTTCGACTTAATATTTAAACTCTAATTAAAAAAGATTTATCAACTTATATCTAAGTTGTCCTGTGCATCTTTTGAAGATCAAGAAAATACTAACGAGAATTAGACTTCAATACGTTTAAAATAATTTGGTTTCAACTTTGATAGTTAAATTAAGAAATTATCGGTAAATGAAATGTTTTAATTAAAACACAAAAAGCATGAGTTTTAGATAAAATATCGTAAATATTTGATTAAAAAATGATCTCAGCTTAACGCTAAGATCATTTTTTAATTTTTTTTATATACTTACCATCCAGGATTTTGCGTTAAATTAGGATTCAATATTAATTCATCTTGTGGGATAGAATACAAATAATCCTGATCCTGCCTGAACTTATAACCTGTTGGTAATATTTTAGCATAATAATCTATCAATCCATTGGCATCAATAGGATTGGGATAATTTGGAAATTCAGCGAGACTAACTGGATATCCTTTGGGTCTTTCCCCCTTAAAAAGAGAATGTGCAGCCCATCTCAAATAATCATCATCCCGAAATCCTTCAAGAGCCAGTTCAACTCTTCTTTCTCGGCGAATTTCGTATAAATTATCTGAAATTGCATATCCGAAATTCACTGGATTTAAATCAGAACTTTGTGCATTAACAACAAAATCAGGCATCCCAGCTCTTTGTCTCAGTAAATTAAGTTGCGCATAGGCAACTGTATTGTCAAGTTCGCATTTTGCTTCGGCATAGTTTAACAATACCTCTCCGTATCTGAAATAGATATAGCCGGTTTCACTTCCAATTGCCCAGTCCTGAGCCGCACCACGTGAATATGGATCTGTTGTCTTTTTTATTTGAAATCCGGTTGGGCATAACTGCAATGAACCGTCATTAATAGTTGGCTTATCAAAATATTTATTTACCGATGCACCCATTAGGTCGCCGGGTATGTAAATTGTTGATTTAAGTCTTGGATCACAATCATTTGCTATTTTTGTTAAAAATGCATTCCCTTTGGTTGTTGTAGCCAACCCCAAATAGTTGTAAGGTTGCCCATTCCTTCCAAGATATGACGAGGCAAGCTCCCAGGTAATACCCTTTTGATCAGCATTGTAACTAAGATAGCCCTCAACAGTATTGCCAAATCCCTCGGTGTAATTAAATGTTTTATAAAATAAAACTTCGTTTATTTTCCCCATATTAACAAATCCAAATAACTGGTAGTAATCATTGTTTGGATTTCCTGTACTATAAATGCTTCTCGTATAATTCCCACTAATCAACTCTTGTGCAGCATTAACACATTCTTGAAAATATTTGTTCGGGTTTGCTCCCGGTGTCCCAAATGGCGTATTAGCATGATATTTTTCCCATGTTCCCTCATACAAAGCGACTCTTGATTTAAATGCTAAAGCAGCTTCTTTATTGAGTCGATTATTGCCAGTTGTATTTCTGGCATTAAGGTATAACGCAGCTTTATCAAGATCAATTAGAATGGAATCAACAATCAATGTTCTTGGGTCTCTTGAGCGCATCAATTCGGCTTCGGAATCAAGTGCTAACGGTTTTGAGTACCAAGGTATATTTCCATACATTTGTAATAGGTTATAATAAAACCAAGCCCTGAAAAAATGGGCTTCACCTACATAGTGCTTATAACTATCAAAACTTTCTCCGCACTTTTTATAGTTTTCAAAAAAAATGTTGACATTTCTAATACTCGTCCATTCTGCATTCCAATTACCGGTTCGCTTAACTCGTTCTCCATTCATAATTGCACTTGGATTTCCAATAATCATGTCATCGGAGTTGCCTCCTACCTCAGCAACCATATTTCTACCAGGGAAAGCAGTGGGATAGAACTGCAGTGTATAGTTACCCAAATCATTGGATGTTTTCCAGTAATCGGCAGTACTTATTTGATCCAATGGCTTCAAATCAATGAATTTCTCACATGAATTTAACAGTAATATACCCAATACAGTTAATGGTAATATGTATTTTATACTTTTCATAATGTGTTTTTTCTTGGTTTACAAATTTTAATAAGTAGCGGACAGAGTAAAGGAAAAAATCCTATCTGCACCGTAAGTCAAGCGACCCACAGTTGGACCACTAAAAAAACCGCCAGCCCAACCAATAGTAGCAGCGGGATCAATGCCATCAGGTAATTTTGAAAAAGTAATCAGATTCTCTCCTGAAATAGCTATTCTCAGTTTCTGTAAATTAAGTTTTGATATAATTCTCTGAGGTAAAGAATATCCCAATTGGATATTTTGCAATCTCAGATATGACGCATCCTGCAAATATCTGGTATTAGGATTATTTTTATTCTTTGCCTCCTGAGTACCGTTTTGATAAGGTCTTGGCCAGTATGCATCAGTATTTATATTCGCATCTCCTTCGTATAAACCACTATATTTAGTGCCAGGAGTATCCCTAAAATAGTCAAGATTTCTAGGTTGAATAGTTGATTCCCACCATCCGCTGGTGAATCCCCAATATATATTTGAATATCGGTCATAATACTGATCCTTTTTTCCAACACCTCTCCATAGCATCGAAAAATCAAAACCTTTGTAGCTCATGCCAGCATTAACCCCGTATTGATAATGTGCCTCTGTATTTCCAATTTTAGAAATATCGCCATGATCATTAACTGTATTAGAACCGTTGCCAACCTTGCCGTCTTTATTTGTATCCTCGTATTTCAAATCTCCTGTTCTCCAAGTTGTTCCAAGTTGATTCAAATTCACAGTTGATGTATAATTATCTAATTCACTCTGTGTTCTGAATAAATCATTTACTGTATATCCCCATAATTCGCCCACTTCCCGACCTACATACCAGGATGAAAGTGATCCTGTAGGATTAAAGTATTTAGTTACTATAGATGTATAGTCGGAAAGGCTCAGATTAACAAAATACGAAAATCCGCCCTCAAATTTTTGTTTCCAATTAAGTGCTAATTCCCAACCTCTGGTACGTAAAGCAGAATTATTATCCTTAGGAACACTTGCTCCTAAAACACCGGGTTTAGCTTCAGAGGGACCAACCATATTTTCTGTTAGCCTTTCAAACAAATCTACATCAGCTGTTAACTTGCGGTCGAAAAATGACATATTCAACCCAATGTTCTTTGATGTGGCAGTTTCCCATGTAAGATTTCTATTTACCATCCCTGGCGCTGAAGTATAACCAATTGGTCTTGTTGAACCAGAGTTGAAAATCCAATCTAATTTACTGGTTTGCAATGGTATTAATTCAAGGTCACTATATGGTGAAACGTTCTGATTCCCCAGTTGTCCCCAGGAACCCCTTAATTTTAATGTATTTACATATTTTTCAACATCTTTCCAGAATGGTTCCTGGTTAACATTCCAACCAAGAGAAAAGGAAGGAAACAATCCCCAACGTTTTCCTTCCCGGAAAACGTAAGTTCCATCATATCTTGAGTTTGCTTCTAACAAGTACTTCTCCTTGTAGTTATAATTAAATCTAGCAAAATAACCCTCTGTAGCCCTATGAGTTAGGCTTTCTGACAGAATTGAGGTACCTGTTGCCGTCTGGAAAGAAGGAACATCTTGAAAAATTAAATTCTCTTTGTATCCATGCATTGAATTATATTCTCCCTTTTCAAATTGCATACCAGCCATAATACCAAAGTTGTGAATATTGTTGATATTCAAATTATAGGAAGAATAAATATTAGAGGTCCAATATCTTGTACTGGAGTGCCATTTTTCAATGAAGTTAGGAACAGTTTCACCCATAGCATACCTGCTTTCATCAATAGCCCATTTCATTACTGTTTTTTCAATGTCTGACTCAATATTCGTATTGGTATTGTATGCATAATCCGCATTTATTTTCCACCCTTTAGCTGGTTTTAGTTCCATTTTAAAATTGTTCCAGAAATCAGTTTCATCAGTGTAGTCGTTACCTGCATCTTCGAAGGTAGGTATATGAGATTCAGTAACATAATGTCCAAATCCATCGGTCACAGGAGTGATTGGATAGAATCTTGAAATAGAACGATACATCATAGAATAATCACCTTCTCTTGTCATACTAGGTTTTACCCTGTTTGATTTGCTAAAACGTGTTTCCCAACTGAAATTCCACCAATCCGTAATGTTTATTTCGAACTTCCCCAAAAGATTATTTCTTGCATATGTGTCTGTTCCATAATTTATAACTCCACTCTGGTCTACATGACCAGCCGAGAAATAATAGGATGAATTTTTTGTGCCACCAGTTAAAGATAAATCATGCTTTTGATTAACACTAGAGCCAAAATAAATATCCCACCAGTCATTATTTGCATAGTTTAGATTGGCGTTGTTCCATACTGTTGACTCTGGAAATGCTCCAAAAATGGTTGCACCAGCAGGCCAATTTGGCATTGATTTTTTTAAATAATCCCAGTCTTCAGCTTGATATGCAATAATCCGATCGATTGTTGCATTGCTAATTGGATGGCCTCCTTGGTTATCCCCTGCCTCATTTTGTACACGAGCCCAGGTATATGAATCCAAGCTTTTTGGCAATGGCTGAGCGGTATTAAGTGAAACAGTCCCTGAATAGGTCACACTTATTTTTTTGTCTCTTGTCCCGGATTTGGTAGTAATAAGAATAACACCATATGGTGCTCGGGCTCCATAAATTGCAGAGGCAGCAGCATCTTTTAATACCGAAATTGACTCAACATTGTTAGGGTTTAGAGTATTAAGATCACCTGGAAACCCATCTATCAAAACATATGGTTGTCCACCGTTTAGTGAACCCATGCCACGAATAGTAATGTCCATTGTTGCACCTGGTTGAAAACCCCCGTCATTATTAATAGCAAAACCAAGACTTGGGGATAGACCTTGTAATAATTGAGAAACTGTTGGACTTGGTCTATCAGCCAATTCTTTATTTTCGATTACTTCAACAGCACCAGTCAAATTAACTTTCTTTTGAGTACCATATCCCACTACAACCACATCTTCAAGCCCAATTGCATCATCCGCAAGAGTAACATTTATGGTTGTTTTTCCTTCAATTGTAAACTCTTGTGCCTTCATTCCAACAAATGAGAAGACAAGCACTTTAGCGTCTGAAGGTAATGACAATGAGAAATTACCATCTTTGCTTGTGGACACACCAATTGAAGTACCTTTCACCACGACTGATGCTCCCGGAATTGGTATACCAGCCTGATCAATAACTTTACCAGCTATTTTTTTGACAGGCTGCTGTGTTTCTGACAAATAAGTAGGTGAAAGAATAATCTTTCGGTCAATTATTGAATACTCAACATCAGTGCCAGAAAATAGATTTTTTAGCACAGTTTCAATTCCTTCTTCTTTTGCCTCAATTGATACTTTGCGAGTGGCATCAATCAGCTTCTCATTATAGAGGAAATAAAATTCGCTTTGATTTTCAATTTTATCAAGAACTTTAACCAGCTCAGTATTTGAGACGCTGATTGAAAGCTTTGTATTCTGCGAATAGGAATCTGTTGCTTGGGTTTGCAGAAATCCTACAAGCAACAGAAAAATAGCAATACGCATAATTAGTAGAGGTTTTTTTAGGGAATGATACAGCAATTCCCCGACTGAATTATTTTTATTCATATCTTTGTAGAGTTTGTTATTAAAAAAAATTCCTTTTGGATGATTTTAGAGGAAATCGTTAGCGCGGTTTCCTTTTTTCATTTAGTTAACGGCTTTAGTTTTTTCCCATATTTAATTTAGTTTTGGTTATTAATCTTTTTGTTAGCTCTCTCATATAGTGTAACGATCACTTTTTCAAATGTTCCGTCCGGGTTTATGACCCGTGGGGCGATTTTGTAACTGATAGGGGAAGTTAAACTAAGCAGATGTAGTACATCTTCAAGCGAATCATCCTCAAACGTAGCCCGGAATGAAAATTTCTTAAGATTTTGATCCGCCAATAATACTTTCACATTGTACCAACGTTCGATCCTTCCAGCCACTTCTTCCATATTATCACCCCTGAAAACAAGTTTTCCATCTGTCCATGCTTTGTATTTCGACGGATCAGTGACACTAAGATCGATTTTACCATCATTAAATACAAGTTTTTGTGAGGGTATCATCGTTATCTTGTGCGACAGATTGCCAGGATAAAACTCTACTTTTCCATTTTGAAGTACAACTTCAATATAATTCCCTTTGTAAGCACTTACGTTAAAACTCGTACCAAGAACTTTAACTTTTGAATTGCCGGCAGTGATTTCGAAGGGACTTTTTTCGTTATGAACGACATCAAACCATGCTTCACCATTCAAAGCAATTTTCCGATTGTTATTAAAAGGTAAGCTATAGGATAGACTCGATCCGCTGTTTAACCAGCCAACAGTTCCGTCGGGCAGATAAAATGAAACCCTCGCGCCCTTTGGTGCATGTATAACTGAACTGACCGTTTGTTCAGTAGCCGTATTTGATAATTTCCCCAAATAACCAAATGTCACACCTCCTGCAATAATTAATGGCAGCAACAAAATGGCAGCCACCTTACTGTAGATATGTGTAAACCGATGAATCAATAATTTCCGTTTTTGATTTTCTTTATTCCTGATCATATGGTAGACATGATCCAACATACGGTTCAGGACTTGTTCGGAGGGTGTTGTATTTTGATGATCACTTTCCCAATCTTTTGCAATGTGATTTCGCAAACCGAAATCTTCCTGACCATGAGCAAAGAGACTTTCCACAATTACAGCATCATTTTTATCAGCTATTCCGCTGATATATCGCTCAATTCGTTCGATTTCGTTTTGATTTAACATTCTTTGTTATTAGTTGGGAGGCGTGGAAAATGTATTTTTCTTCCCCTTCTATTATCTAATACACCTGGGGTAGTTTAATCTCATACTAAAAACCCAATTTTTTTTCGTTTTCAGTATTATATTTTTTGAATGCCAATTTTAGTATCCGATTATTCAACAAACGATAATGAGGATACAGGAATTAAGACAAAAACAACGAAAAAAGGAGAAGTGCTGAAAAATTCTTATCACTTAAATTACTACGGATGAATTTCAAAGATCCAGAAATGTAGTTGTCCACAGTCCCGGATGAAAGGCCTAGTTCAATCGCAATTTCCCTGTTCGATTTGCCGTCCTCCCGGCTTTTAAGAAAAATTGTTCTTTGCCGCTCAGGAAGCTTCGAAACAATCTGTTCAACCCTCTCCCTGATGGAATTATAATCAATCAATTCTTCAGTTTCATTAGAGGTTTGCGAACTGTCAATTAATTGCTCACCAATAAATTTCTGAAGATGACTTCTTCTCCTGAAGATATTACAAATTTCATTATAGGCGATGGTGAACAAATAAGATTTAAATGATGACTCTTTTCTGAGGGTTTTCTGATTCTCCCAAACCTTTAGAAAAACAGATTGAACCAGCTCTTCAGTTTCGTCGGTCGATTTCAGATATTTTAGAATGAAGCCATAGAGATTTCCCGCATACTTTTCATAAACCTGATCAAAAGCTTCAACATCACCTTTTTGAAGGTTTTGAACCAATTCAATATCTGCTGGAAATATCTTCAAGGTCGAAATGTTTAATTAGTTTCACACAAATATAGTTATTTAAACCATACCTAATCGAATTATAGCGATTCAACTTAAATAATATAATTGATTCTACCCCGAATTAGTCATATAAATATTGTTAGTAAAAATCTTACCAGATTAATTTGTTGAAAATTATATTTGTATGCAAAAAAAGATTTTTTTCAGGCTATTAGATCAGGATTTAAAACTTGGTTAATAAAGCAGCATTTTTAATTCGCTCCTCCTGTTCGAAGCTTGCCAGATAGTTTTCGGTAGTTTTTTGATCGGCATGTCCCAATGATTCAGATATGTAAGCAATATTTGCGCCAGAACGCTTTAAAACTGTCGCGAAACTATGACGTGCAGAATAGGTGCTTAGATGGTCTATATTTAGCGCTTTCCCAATTTCTTTTAACCGTTTATTGGTTCGTCGTATCAATTCGTGTGATTTAACTTTTGCCTCCATTGGTGTCTCCTTTCCGTTCAGGTAGGGGAAAATAAATTGATTAGGTTCTTTATTTGAATTACCCCATCGTTTTATTATCGCTTTTATTTCAGGAGTAAGAACAGCCTGGATATCCTTTTTAACTTTTGATGTTCGTTTTGTTTTTTCTCTCAAATAAGAAATTTCATTGTTTTGGATATTCCCATATTTAAGATGGAGAATATCCGTGAAGTTGATCCCATTGCATAAGTAGGAGAAAAACCATAAATCCCGGTAACGTTCGGTGGTTACGTTACCATCTGAAAAATCAACAATGCTTTTAATCTGTGCAAGTGATAAGGCTAATTTGCGCCCTGATCCGGTTGTAATCTCTTTCTTGTCACGGCCAAAAGGATATTGATTTGCTTTGATTACTCCTGCGCGTATGGCTTCGTTCATCATGGTGCGAATTGCCCTTAAATACATTCCTATTGTAGTGTAACTCCTACCCTTTTCAGTGTATTTTTTATCATTTAAAGTATAACTCCTTTCCGTTAACATGTATTTCTCATACTTTTTAAGCCAATCGACAGTTACATCTGAAAATAAAATATTTGTACCTGCAAATTTTTCTATACTATTTAAAGCGCAATTGTAATAAAGTTGCGTTCCGGATCTGCCATCAGCTTCGAGACTATTAATTTTGGCCTTGAATGCTGTGTTTAGAGTGTCGTTCATACCCTTTCCCAAATCCCGATTTAATAGATGGAATGAAAAACTGTTTGTATCCTCCAATGTTTGAACAATTTCTTTAACCCTATCAAAAGAATTTTGAATATCTGTCCTTACTTCGGAAAATGCACGGCTTTTAGTTATTGGAAGTTTTTCCCAGTCTCCAGGAGACAGATTTTTCCCAGTTGAATAATATTTACGATCTCTTTCAAAAGTTACCCTTATTTTAACGGGAAATTTCCCTTCTTTGGTTGCTCTTCGCACATCGAGGATCGAAGCGATTGTGATTCCATTATGTGAGTAGTTAAACATTGGCTTCCATTTTTATGGTTTTTTAAAATAGATGTACACACAATTTGCACACAAAAATAAACAAATAATGAAAACAAAAACAAATAAAATTAATAAATTAATTACATTTATCGCTGGAATACAGTCTATTGAATAATCAAGGAAAAAGAGTGAAAAAGAATAAAAAGACAAATTTACAGACTCATAATCAGGGGGTCCCAGGATCATGCCCTGGTGGGCCCACCCACTGAATCAAACACTTACAGAGACATTCTGTAGGTGTTTTTTGTTTTACGCAAGATTTACGCAAGACTTTGAGGGATTTC
>Ga0209123_1000534_pt1 | contig 47817 bp, 40 predicted proteins | sample BarGraIncu00431A_FD_184500 | JGI IMG/M metagenome (GOLD analysis project Ga0209123, IMG submission 184500) | Arctic peat soil microbial communities from Barrow, Alaska, USA - Barrow Graham LP Incubations 004-31A (SPAdes) (version 2) | ecosystem: Environmental > Terrestrial > Soil > Wetlands >...
CCTGGCTGCTATGTTGCTTCGCAACGAAACTAAATGTTTTGCTTTCCTTGCAGGACACGAATCATTTGCTGCTGCTGAAGGTGCTATCGGTATCGCTTTGTCAGCTAACAAAGTTCGTAACGAACCTTTACGCGTTATCCTTAACGGATTGGGTAAAGATGCTGCAATGATTATCTCTCGTATCAACGGTTTTACATATGTACAAACTGAATTTGATTACTATACAAGCGAATTGAAAGTAGTTCGTACCAAAGCATATTCTGACGGCCCTCGTGCTGCTGTAAAATGTTACGGTGCTGACGATGTTCGTGAAGGTGTGGCTATCATGCGTGCCGAAGGTGTTGACGTATCTATCACAGGTAACTCAACTAACCCAACACGTTTCCAACACCCTGTAGCAGGTACATACAAAAAAGAATGTATCGAACAAGGTAAAAAATACTTCTCTGTGGCTTCAGGTGGTGGTACAGGACGTACACTTCACCCTGATAACGTTGCTGCAGGACCGGCTTCTTACGGAATGACCGACACGATGGGACGTATGCACGGTGATGCTCAGTTTGCCGGTTCTTCTTCAGTTCCCGCTCACGTGGAAATGATGGGATTCATTGGCATGGGTAACAACCCAATGGTTGGAGCTACTGTACAAGTGGCTGTGGCTATTGAAATGGCGAAATAATGACCCCAAACCCCTAAAGGGGCTTAAGATAGAAACTCCCCGATATGCTGATGCGTATCGGGGAGTTTTTTATCAAACATTAATTATTCAAGTTATTCTGAATAATTATGTTTACTACAGAATTGTTGAAAACGAACTACTAATTTATCTTTTATAATTGCTTTAATTGAAAATATTTTTTTACATTTGAAGCGGGAAATTATTCAAATAAAATTAATATTTTATTGATAATTTAATTTGAATAATTTGAAAATATATAAAATGAATTGGGACAAAATCAAAATACAAAAACAGGACGGTGAAGTTGTTGATGCACAAGCTCCAATCATTATTTCTGCAAGCCGCTCTACAGATATTCCGGCCTTTTATTCAGATTGGTTGGTACAAAGAATAAAAGAAGGATATGTTAAATGGAAAAATCCATTTAATGGCGTTCCATTGTATGTTACATTTAAAAAAGCTCGGTTAATTGTATTCTGGTCTAAAAACCCAAGACCAATTATAAAACACTTGGATTTTATCAAAGAACATATCCCTAATTTTTATTTTCAATACACTTTAAATGATTACGATAGTGAGAAGATTGAATCTAAAGTCCCTAACGTTAAGTTTCGTATCGATACATTTATTGAATTGTCAGAAAAAATAGGCAAAGATAAAGTGATATGGAGATTTGACCCATTAATTCTAACCGATAAAATTGGCGTTGAAGAACTACTGCGCAAAACAGAAGATATTGGGAATCAATTAAAAAATTATACCGACAAAATGGTTTTTAGCTTTGCAGATATTAAACTGTATAAAAAGGTACAATCTAACTTGCAGAAAAGTCATATTAATTATCAGGAGTTTGATGAACGAACAATGAATGAATATGCTACAGGACTCCAGCAATTAAATAAAAGTTGGAATTTTGAGATTGGAACCTGTGCAGAAAGAATACCATTGGAGAAATATGGTATTCTTCACAATAAATGTGTAGATGATGATTTAATAATTAAGCTTTTTCCACATGATAAAATCTTGATGGATTTTCTGGGAGCAAAGATTACTCCACCTGATATGTTTAATTCTGAATTCAGAATTGAAAAAACTAAAAGCAATAAAGACAAAGGACAGCGTGAGTTTTGCGGTTGTATAAATAGTAAGGATATTGGTGAATACAACACATGTCCTCACCTTTGTGAATATTGTTATGCAAACTCTTCAAAAGAATTAGCTTTAGCAAATTGGAAGAAACATAAATCTAATACTAATAATGAAATGATTAAAGGAGAATAAATTATGGCTGATTATTATTTTAATTTACCAGCATTTGAAAGATTAACGATAGATCAAAGACCTCCGGTATTGACTTCAAATCCCATTGCACTATCAGGTGGCCCTGGTACAGGAAAAAGCTTGGTGTCTTTATACAGACATATTACAAGTAATGTACAAGGTAAAAGCTGTCAATTGCTTACATTTACAACCACATTAGAGTTATATCTAAAAAATTGTTGTAAAGATCAAAATGCACAAGCAGCTAATTATATTGCTACGACAAAAAGATGGAGCAATCATCCGATACATAGAGATGAGGTTATTGTTGACGAAGCTCAAGATGTCGATCCTTTAATTTATCGTGATAGAATAGGTACAGTCTGTGAAAATAAAGTATCATATGGTGCCGATGACTCTCAAAGTTTATACAACGTAATTAACGATGAAACTATTGAGAATTTGTTTGGTCTTGATAGAATCAAAAGTGACTTTAAGAATGAAAAAGGTGAATATATTGCAACAAAAATTTTAAAAGAACTATATCCAAATAATCAGCCTTTTTTGCTTACAAAAAATTACAGAAATACAAAATCCATTTTATTATTAGCACGAAATACTTTTCCAAATGCGAATATTTCACTTCAGGATGTAGATTCTTGTCAATCAGAAGGGAATAAACCTATAATGTTTATAACTGGTGGTGATATTTTTAAGCGGGATCAAACAATAATTAAAATTATAAATTCCTTTGCAAATACAGATGCTCATAATATCGCTATTTTGTGTCCTTGGAAAAATCAAGTTAAATATTACTATTCGCTATTAGAATCATTATTCCCAACAAGGACAAGATATTATGAAGATGTAATTGAGTTTCCAAACGGGGCTGAAGAAATAAGCAATATACATATTACAACATTCAAATCTGCAAAAGGGTTGGAATTTGATACAGTTATTATACCTGATTTTCAAAAAGCTTTTGAATTTATTGCTCCTCATTTTCATGTTGACTGGAAAGACTTTTATGTGGGAGTCACAAGAACAAAAACCAATCTTTATCTAGTTTGCATAGGAGCTATTAATCAAATCGCTAATTATGTAGAAGTTGAAAAATTATAACATATCATCAAATGAAAAAAATATTTTATTTGCCAATTAAGGCTGAGAATCTAGCAAATTATTTTTCAAGAGCATGTATTTGTCCCGCAAATACTATCTCTAATCGGGCACAAGATATCCAGAATGAATATATTAACACCTTATTTCTGTCAGCGAAGCAATCAGTAGGTAAAACTGATTGTGCTTTAGAAATTGTATTAACTAATGATGAAGAAAACAAACTTATTCCCATATCATTGGATTGTTGGCTGCTGCCAAAACCCATACCTATAACACGCATTAAGCATATTTTATTTACTGACAGGGAATTGATGGAGCAAATTCATACTGTATTAGAACTTAACTCTGCATTTATACCTAAAAGGCTTTTGGAGATTGTAAAGAAGTTCTCTGTTGCAAAACAACCTAAAACAAAAAATATAGATTTGCCACTATTAGACTGGAATTCGAAAATACGGAATTTTGATCAAATATTGGGAGGACTTGCTTTGATGCGTCTTGCAGTAAAAGACGGCGCAAACTTCTCTGAAAACTATTTTTCAATGTTAGCTAGATACAATGATGTAATCAAGCAAGAATTGACAAATGCAAATCAAAAGATTGTTAGCTTATATAAAGGTAGCTATTATGACAAGTTAAATAAATACATTATCTCACCGATTAATCAATCTGTAGTAGAGTCAATTGCAAAAGAGGAAAATCAAAAGATATTTATTGACAAGTATTCGAGGAAAATTAATTTAGAAAATTTAAATCAAGCATCATACATTCTGGCCATTTTAAATGATTACAAAGCATTCGATTTTGATAATGGACGAGACAATATCGATGGGCTTATAATTAATAATTTTAATGCAATAAAAAATGGAGAAGAAGTTGCTTTTTATTTTGGTTTCAATAGGGGATATTCAGTATTTTCAAAAAAGTATAAGGATGTTGATTTTAAATTTCATCTAGATACACAGTTAGATTATTATACTGTTGAAAGTGTATATCAAAAAGCAATTAATGGAATTGAAATAAGTTCAGAGTTTCCCTATTTAGACAATTGGTGCGCAAATAAATCGAAAGATATTCAATCGATTTCTGATTCACAATATATTGTATTAGATACAATCGTTACTAAAAAACAATCGATAGTCAAAGAAAACAATTCCAACGTAGGCACGACGGAGTGGTGGAACAGTATATTCTTGCTTTTCCTAGATAAAATTTGGGGACTTTTCTGGGAAAAAGGAAAAGAAGGATTAAAAAGTGGAATTAAAGAAATTGTCGAAAAGGCTATTGCTGATAAAATGATTGAGATAAAGCAGTCTGAAATTTCAAAAACAAATAACAATCTAAATGAACCAGTAGCTTCATATCAAATGATTCAAAATAGAATCAAACAATTAGAAATAATCAACAAAAATTTAACTGAAGAACTTACAGAAAAATCTTTAAAAATTCAAGAACTAGAAATTCAGTCAATAACAAAAGTAAAGAAAAACAAACCTTCAAATACTAAAAGTATTGTAAAGAAGGATGACTCAAAACTAATCGACAGGGAATTATTTAAAGATTAATCTATGTTTAAACAATTATTAGAAACTGAAGATTTATCTCTTTTTTTACAACAAAAAGGAGAATTGCTTTTTGATTTATCAAATGCTACCTATGATAAACTACAAACTGAAAAATCCAATTTTGAGTATTTTATAATGCTCCAATCGGAAAAGATTGAAGCATTAGATTTTTCAATAAGCAGGAATAAAGCATTTCTTCATTTTATATTTGATTTATCTGAGCGTTTTCAGTTACGAAATTGTATACAACAAACTTATAATTGGTTACAAAAATATAATATTGAAATAGGAAGTCGCTTAAGAGCTGCCTTATTGTTCAATATTGATATTTCTGAAACGAACATTTATATTGCTCGTTTTAGTTCAATTTGTGAACTACTTGATAAGGCATTACTTAAAGAAGATGATAATGATAAAAAGATTTTAGCGACTTTCGCAAATTATTATTTAGCAGTGTTAGACCGATACTATATTTGGATTCAACACTTGCGTAAAGCAATACAAGAATCTATTGATCAATATTCATTTTTAAAAAAGAAATTTATTTCTGATTTAATTTCATTTGATGTCACCAATCCAGAATTATGCGCAAAATGTATATTACAACTTAAAGATGAATTATTCGATAGACATCTTACAGCTATTCAAGACATTTATCAATCCAATAATTTTCTAATCGAAGAAGATACAGAATATGCTAAACTTTTAAAGACAGCCAGTAATCTATCATTTGATTGGATTCGTTCTATAGCATTTGATAAGGTTGGATTTGGAACTCATTTAGAAAATAGAGGAGTTGAACCTTTGAGAAACGAACAAGATTTGTTTATATATTTGAAAAGTTATGGTAATATGCATTACGCTAAAATGCAATCAGCAATAAAAAAATTACCTCTTGATCAAATTAATGGCACTATTGAAATTATTGATTGGGGGTGTGGGCAAGCATTGGCAACAATAACACTTATAGAGTTCTTACAAAAAATGGACATCGAAATTATCAAACCAAAAATAACGCTAATTGAGCCTTCTGAAATAACAATTAAACGTGCTGCGCTACATATAAAATCTTTTTTTCCAGATTCACAAATAAATACAGTTTGTAAGTATTTAGATGATGTCTTAATTGATGATGTTTTTACAAATCCCAAGTCAGTAAAAATTCATTTATTCTCAAACATATTAGATGTCGAATTATTTTCATTATCAAAATTAGAAGCTCTAATTTCTAAGTCACAAAAGGGTGTAAATTATTTCATTTGTGTAAGTCCATATATTGATGACTTTAAAACAGATAGAGTAGATGGATTTAGACAATATTTTCAAAATAATTATAATGAGAATTACAAATTATTAGGTGAAAAAACAAACAGTAAATCAGATAATAAATACTGGAATTGCAACAATAATTTTAAGAATAAAAGATGTTATAATCATCCTGATAATTGTGGTTGTTATAATAAATGGACCAGAGTTATTCGAGTTTTTAAGGTAAATATCTAATCATCATACAGGCTTTATATTTCCACAATCTAGTGTTTCTAAATCTTAGATGTTATTTACAAGATCTAATTTTCTTATCTAAAACACCCCCTCTCCTATCTTTAAGATAGGTCATACCTTCTAAAACATCCAATACAGGATCTAAAAGATAGGATATACCCTGTAAAACATCCGAAATCGTATCTTTTAGATAGGATACACGCTCCAAAACATCCGATATACCTTCTAAAAGATAGGTTGCACCCGCTAAAACATGCGACGCTGGATGTAAAAGATAGGTTAGCGGATGTTTTAGGGTGATTAAGATATTTTGGGGATAGCATTTGGCGATTTGGAAATCGCCTGACCCAACATAAAAAACGCCACTCCCCCGAAAAGGAATGGCGTTAGTTTTACCTGTAAACTGCCTTCTCAGGCTTTATTTAATTTCCGCTTTTTTGGCTTTCACCGCAAAGCGTTGTTGTAAGTCGTTGTACACCGCTTCGGAGCCCGGCACATTTACGCGGCTTGCACCTTTCACTGAGTTGTAAAACACAAGTGCTGCGTTATATGCTTCGCTACCAGCTACCATCATAGTGTCTTCGATAGCACGTTGAAGCGTTGATACTTGTTTCAATACACTATTCAAATCCTGCGAAAGTGCAAAATCTTTTTTAGCTTCCGGAATATCCAGATAACCTGGCACTAAAGTAGGTAGATTTTCACCATATTCCAACGCTTTCTGAACAAAAGCAATGGTTTTATCACCCATCTTGCTAAGTTCCAATCGGTCGGTTGGCGTGAGATTAAACAGTAAGTAATTAGCCAAAGATTCACTTAATACGTTCACTTTGGCGAGGATATCAGCCAAGGTTTCTGCTGGTATCGTTGTCGAAATTTGATTTTGTTGTGACATAATTTTAAATTTTATTGTAAATAACTTGATATATTTTTAGCCATTAAGGCTGTTGACAGGTCGCTATCGAATTGTTATAATTAACACCAAGCAAATGTAAAATATTTTTCATACATACCGTGAACAAAGAACGTAATATTAACGTAGTTTACAAATATTTTTAGAATTTAAAGACTTATGGGATATAATCATCTATCAACATATAGAAAAAGCTAAAATCGTATAATACAAATAGTGCAAATCTTACTTAGAGTCTATCTTTAATAATAAATTTATCTATTTTGAGTTTACAAAATGTTGAAACAAATGTTTAATATGAATAATTCTGCAACTAATTTGAAACATGATTTGTTTTATGCAGAGTAAGTATTTATTCACAGAAGTCTAACTTTTAATTTCAAACTATGTCGTTATTTAAATTATTTACCGGAATAGGACAAGGATCCTTGAACGGAGGGAAAGTGGTTAAAGCCAGTAATTGGGTAAAGATTAAAGATGCGTACAGAAGAAGCATGGCACCACCAACCAGAGCAAATGGACTTAATCTTATGGTTATTCATGAGCGAAACGGAAGTAGAGGAAATGGTATTGGCATGGGACATCGAAACAACTTAAACAGAAACAAATAAGTTCTGAGACAAAAGAGCAAAGAACAAAGACAAAAGATAATACAAAAACTCCCCGACACAAATTCATGTGTCGGGGAGTTTTATTATATTTTAAAGTAATACTTTTTTACGCTACCACAAGGTGAAAAACAATCAGCATCAACATAAAAACCATCATATAAAGATTAATACTGATAAACGATTTTCTGAAATTTAGCTCGGCTACATTGCCAAACGAGAGTTTTACAAAAACGGCAATAAAAGCCAGGTTTAATGCAAAAATAACAAGGAAAAACGGCAGAGAGATATTGACCAGAAACAACGGTATAATAATAGATGAAAACGATGTAGCCACCACCCATGAAAAAATAAGTAGTTTCAGATTCTGTGGATGTACCGCCTGATTGATGGTTCTAAATCCCGCATCCTCATATTCTTTGCCATACTTGAGCATCAGCAACCAGAAATGTGGTATTTGCCAGATAAATAAGAAAAAAGCGATAAAGATAATGGTTGGTTCAAACACATAGCCACCTGCAGCTGTCCAGCCCATCAAAGCAGGTATAGCGCCCACCAACGAGCCCGGCACTACAGCAAAGGGAGTGACACGTTTAAGGTAAGTATAAATACCATTGTACCAAACAATATTGAGCAAGCCCAACAATGCGGTTACCGCTCCAAATGCAACATATAAAATGGCTGTACCAACTACTAAAAACAAGATAGAAACCAGAGTGGCCTCAACCAGCGATATTTTGCCGGTAGGTATCGGACGGTTCATCGTCCGTGGCATTTTGGCATCGTAGTTACTTTCCTGGCACTCGTTCAGCGCACTCGACCCTCCGGCAAGAAAAAACACCCCCAGCACTAATGTCAGTATCTGCACATCAAAGTGACCCGAAAAAACAATATATCCGGTGATGGCCGTAAAGGTTACTGCTATAGAAACCTTGTATTTGATCAGAGCCAGCACTATTTGAAAGTAATTCTTCATTCTTATTTCAGCGTTTTCAGGTATTCGCTCACCAACTTGATATCGTTGTCTTTGATAATACCTTTGTATGATTTCATCACCCCCGGCGGAAATCCGGCTGCAACATCCTTATTCGGATCGGTGATAGATGATTCTATGTACGCATCGTCAACCTTTACTTTGCGGCTGGCACCGGCAGTGGTAACATCAATGGTTGAACCATACAATTTCTTAAACGTTGGACCCACCGATTTTGTTCCATCTACAGAGTGACAAGCTATACATCCGTTTTTCTGAAGCACTTTTAAACCTAACGAATTATCAACCTTCATAACAGGCAATGCCTTTAGCCATTTATTATAATCGGCTTCACTTACCACCCGTATGATAGAATGCATATACGAGTGGTTCACACCGCAATAAACGGTACAATAAATATCAAAGTCGCCTTGTTCACCTGCTGTAAACCACGAGTAATTCTTTTTTTGAGGCACCATGTCTTCTTTGATCCTGAAACCGGGAACCGAGAAACCATGCAAAACATCTTTTGATCCTAAATTTACCTTCACAGACTTATTTATTGGAACAACTAATGTATCGGATGATTTATTACTCGGATAAATAAACTCATATTTCCACATCGATCCGATGGCTGTAACCTGTATAGCATCACTTGGTGCCTGACGCATCGGCAAAAAGCCTTCCCAACCAATATAAAACATATACAGAACCAGAAGCATTGGAATAGTGATCCAAGTGATTTCCAATAATGAATTGTCTTTGATCTGTACAGCCGGTTTGCCCTTTTTCCTATTGTATTTTACAACGAAATAAATCATCGTTGCGGTGAGAGTAACAAGAAAAAAGACCGATATTCCCGTAATAATGAGGAATGCTGAATCTACTCCGTTTACAAAATTTGATGCGCTACTGAACATAATATAGTTACGAGTTAATAGTTACGAGTTACAAGCTAAGACATATAATCAATTAGCGGTATGCATAATCGATAAACGTGATAAGGACAATTACCACAAACAGAACAAAAACCATTGCTACCAGAATCCGAAGCAACAAGCTTTCATACTTTAGGTGCATAAAATTAGAAAGAACCAAAAAGGATTTTAAGCCTGCAATGAGTAATGCTACTAATACCGTAAAAGGTCCCAGATGGTACGATGTGACACTAATAGTGAGAAATGTCAGAAACAAAAGCACCAACAAAATCTTTGATAATGTTTTGTACTCAATTGTATGTGTTGTATTGTTTGCCATAACGACTAAATAATTAATAATTCACAATTAATAATTGGGAAATATGTTCTCTCCCATCAAGAGATTAAATACATAAGTGGGAAAAGGAAGATCCAGATTAAATCCACAAGGTGCCAATAAAGCGCTCCGTTTTCTAACAAAACATAATCATGATCATTTATATTCTTGCTTTTCACTTTAAAAAGACATACAATCAAAAGCGTCATCCCGATGATGATATGAAGTGCATGTAGCCCTGTCATAAAAAAGTAAAGACTGAAATACAATAGATGTCCTCTGTCCAAAAGTGGCATTAAAGCAGAACCGGGATAAAGACCATGTTCAATTTTATGTCCCCATTCAAAGTATTTATTCACCAAAAAGACGGCAGCACAAAACAACGTTATGCCAATAAACATGAGTGCACGTTTTTGGTCGTTTTTTTGGATAGCAGTTAAAGCCATCGCTATCGTCATACTACTAAAAAGGAGTATAACTGTATTTATCGCACCAATGGTTACACTTAGTTCCATGCTACTTTGATGAAAAGCAGTTGGATATTGTGCTCTAAAAATAGAGTACACTAAAAACAGTCCTCCAAAAAGGAGTAGTTCGGTAAAAATAAAGAGCCACATCCCTAGTTTGGATGCTTCGTCGTCTCTATGCTCTTCAACGTGTATTGCTTTTTCGCTCATATGTTTTTCAATTGACTATTAATCTAAGCAAATTACCTTGCCTCTTACTTTTTAACCCTTACCTCTTTTATTTGTAATCGTATGGATTTTCTTTAATTACCGGTTCTTCATCAAAGTTTTCCAACGATGGAGGTGATGGAATCTGCCATTCGAGTGTAGAGCCTCTCCACGGATTTGCTGGGGCAGGTTCGCCTTTTCGTACACCTTGCACCAAATTGTAAACCATTAGAATTAATCCTAAAATCAGAATAAAACCTCCAACAGATGAAATAATTTGCATTGGTTGAAACTGCGGTGGATAATCAAAATAACGCCTTGGCATACCTTGAATACCGATAATAAATTGAGGGAAATACAACAGATTAAAACCAATAAAATTGATCACCAATGCAATGTTCGCAGTTTTGAAATTATACATCCGACCATACATCTTTGGTAGCCAATAATGAATGGCTGCGAAAAATGCAAAACCCATACCACCAAAAATAATATAATGGAAATGCGCTACAACAAATGACGTATCATGAACCTGTACATTAGTTGCTACCGATCCCAACAAAAGTCCGGTGGTACCACCAATAATAAATAGGAAGATAAATGCCAAAGCATAAAGAAAAGGCGGTTTCACATCAATGGAACCTTTGTACATGGTTGTTATCCAGTTAAAAACTTTTATTGCACTAGGTACCGCAACAATAAATGTCAACAATGAAAAGAACCAACGTGCCTGATCGCTCATACCTGAAGTATACATGTGGTGACCCCAAACAAGGAATCCTACACCGGCAATCGCCAAACTTGAAATAGCAACGGCTTTGTAACCGTAAATTTGTCGTTGACAGAATGTTGGTATAATTTCAGTAATCACACCCATGGCCGGAAGTATCATAACATATACCGCAGGGTGAGAATATATCCAGAATAAATGTTGAAACAATAACGGATCACCGCCCAGTGCCGGATCGAAGAAACCTATACCAAACAACCTTTCTGCAATAAGCATTAAAAGCGTGATACCAATAATGGGTGTAGCAAGCAATTGAATCCAGGCAGTGGCATATAATGCCCAAGGGAACAAAGGCATATTAAAGAACCTCATGCCCGGTGCACGCATTTGATGAATGGTAACAATAAAATTCAGCCCTGTAAGAATAGACGAAAAGCCAAGTACAAAAGCAGCTGCAGTAGCCATAATTACATTGGTACCTGTGGTTGAGCTATAAGGTGCATAAAATGTCCAACCTGTATCAGGAGGTCCATCTTTTAATAGTTGTGATGCAACTGCCATAATACTACCGGTTACAAAAATCCACCACGAAAGGCGATTTAACTTCGGGAAGGCCACATCTTTGGCGCCAATTAAAATCGGCAAAAAGAAGTTACCAAACACAGCCGACAATCCTGGTATCACCACCATAAAAATCATCAAAATACCATGAAGCGTGAACAGCCCATTATACGTTTGCGGTTTCATAATTGTTTCACCAGGCGCAATCATCTCTATTTTCATCAGCAGGCCTAAAAAAGCTCCGATAAAGAAAAAAGTCATGATAGAGTACATGTAAAGCAGCCCTATTCTTTTATGATCAGTTGCCATAATCCAAGAAAGTAGCCCTTTGTACTTTCCCTGATGATCCAGATAACTTACATATTCTATTTTTTCCGTACTATTACTCATTATCTATTTATTATTTTATTTATTTCTTTTTTGGTTTCAACAAAAACACTACTATAAATACTAACAGAAAGAAAACAATAATTGAACCCGTTATTTTGGTTACGTCCAATCCAAAGCGTTTACTTTCGGGATCGTAGCTGTAACAAAGCATCATTATTTTTTGAATGGATGTCCTTGGCTGATTTTTACCGGCTTCAAGAATAGCCATTTTAAAATCTACCGGCAAAAAGGTAATTCCGTAAAGATATCGGGTTATCATACCCTGTGGACTTACCGCAATTATAGCCGAAGGATGAACAAAATCTAATCCTACTGCTTTGGTTATAAATCCTGTAGAGTTTGTTATCTTGAAAATGGTAGTACTATCAGTGGTGAGAAATATCCATCCATCACCTTTTCCTTTAGAATAACGTTGAACAAATCGATCTTTCTTTTGCTTTGCTTTTTCGGGAGTATCACGGAAATTAAAGCTAATAGTTATTACCTGATAATCTTTCCCTAATTTCAAGTCTGATTTTTGAATCACATTCCCCACACCTTCCAATAATGGACTGCAAAGTCCCGGACAATCGAAGTATACAAATGACAAAATGGTCGGTTTTGTTATCAATTGTCGCAAGGTTACCTTCTCCGATTTTTCATTTACAAATTGTAAATCTAAAGGAATTGTACTACCAAGGTGCTCGATAATGCCCACATCAGGCGATTGATCAACCTGCGCAGAGAGTCTCCCAGTTAAGAAGAAAAGTATAATAAAAGAACAAGCAATTAGCTTTTTCATGTTTTATGATTTATTGAAGAATTAGGATACTCTACTGATAGAAATTATTCCTTTTCAATTTTTATTTGATCGTAATAAATAGCAATCATCAATGCACCACCCATTAAGCCTGTATCTTTTAAAAGTTCAATCAATGCAAATTGAGCTACTTTAGGGTCAAGATTAACTAAGCCCGGAATGTGAATTGAAACAATAAAAATGAACAGCAAACCTGCCAATCCGAAGCATGCAACTTTAATGTATTTGTTTAGAATAATACTTATGCTTGCAGCAATTAGTAAAGCTCCTGTAACCAAAATAGTGTAAGCTCCTCCGGGAATAAACGAAGACATCATACCCAGAAAAACATCTGTCATCAAAAAATGATTGAGTCCAAGAATCCCAAAAGGTAATGCAAAAAGAATACGTCCAATGATTGCTAATTTTTTCATGATTTCAAATTTTTAATTTTTACCTGATTTTTTAATTCTAAATAAACTATATAGTATAAAGAGTAAAAACGCACCAAAAACCAAAACTCCTGAAGTATAAAGAACGATCAGCCAAATAGGTGCTTTAGCCAAAACATTCCAAATAGCTCTTTTTTCTGTTAAGCTTGGCTTGTCGGTCGGCACACCTATTTTCAGTTTACTTTGCGATTCTATTTCGCCATAATTATCATCATTTACTTTTGCAATCATATTTACATAACCTTGCTTGTCGCCCGGCAATGTCTTATTGAAACCAAACGTAGCCATGCCATTATTATCCGTACGTAAGGTTTTATCTATTTGAAGTCTACCGAAATAACGGGCAGCAAAAAGTACTACCTCAGCATTTTTAAGGGCTACTACCCCACTCTTTTCAGCAGCAGTAACGTGAACGTGAACAACACTTTTAAGCGAATCGTAATCCAGATTTATTTTTACTAGTTTGCTCTTTGTTGGATCGGTCTTTGAAAGTACCTGAACATAACTATTATTAAAACTTCGAATGTAAGATATAGCTTTCCAACGATCTGACTCCGACAGCACATTACTAAACGAAGGCATTAGACCCCTACCGGTATTTAGGATATAAAACAATTCACCATCTGTAAGTTTTTGTGTTTTTGCACCTGATAAATCCGGCGGAACAGGTTTTAGCGATTTCATGCTATTGCCCTTGGTAGGATTACCGTGACAAGACAAACAGTTTTTGGTATAAATAGCTTCGCCTTCCTTAGCAGAGGCGCCATCGAATTTTATATAACTATTTTTGGCTTTCTTGTCGGCAGGTACATCCCAACCTTGTTGAGCTGCAGATTGAAAATAAAATAACGCAGTAAATAATACTGTAAATACAACTTTCAATTTAATATTTTTTTTAAGCATAATTTAATAGATTAATCGGGCCTGCATTATTTATTTTTTGCTTCTAACTCTTCGATTGTCTCGTGAATAGAAACTATAGGAATTATCTTCGACAAAATGGTAATGATAAGTAAAGCCAATATAAATGGAGCAATAGTAATAAGTATTTCAATAAGTGTGGGAGTATAAACTTTAAAGTTTAATGGTACATTTTGAATAGGCAAAAATGGATTTTCCTGAGTTGGAACAACAATTATATAACGTTTAAACCAAGCGCCCAAAAGAACAAATATAGAAATTATCATCATCGGCAGAGGTCGTCTAATTTTCTTGAAAAGAAGTAAAATAATTGGTAAGATTAATCCCAAAATCTGTACTGACCAAAACAACAATGCATGAGTTCCAACAAATAATTCGTGAATGTGTAAAGCATCTGATTTCTTCATTTTGTAAGCAGGAACCATGTATTCATTCAAATTAAAATATAAATACACCAACGACACTAACACCAATAATTTCCCCATTTGATCGAAATGGAAATCAGTAATATAATCCTTCAATTTATAATTTTCCCGATAGAAATACATAGCAATAATTACAGCTGCGCTACCTGCCACAAAAGCACCTGTAACAAAGTAGGGGCCAAAAATAGTAGAATCCCATCCCACTCTTGAAGTACTTGCAAACAACCACGAAGTTACCGTGTGAATAGCAAGCGCCACAGGAATAATAAAAATAGCAATAGCACGGGTCAGTTGTTTTACAATTTTTTCCTGTTCATGAGATCCGGTCCAATTGAGCGACAAAACTTTATAAATATTACGTGCAAAAGGAGGTAATTTATCTAATTTGTCGTGACAAATCTTTAAATCGGGAATAAGTGGAATATAGAGAAACAATGCGCTAATCAACACATAAATAGTTACCACCGTAACGTCCCACAGAATAGGCGATTGAATACGACCGTGAATAAAGACATTCAGCAATCGTTCGGGATGTCCCATATCCGAAACAATAACCAATCCGGCCACAGCTGCGAATGCGAGTGCAATAATTTCTGCAATTCGGGCCAGCGGCGAAGCCCATTTAGCACCCGAAAGGCCCAAAACAGCACTTATCAGCATACCGATGAGGCTGGTAGCTACAAAAAACACAAAGTTGGAAATATACATTCCCCATGATACGTAATCGCCTAAGCCGGTTACAACCAAACCATCTTTTAATTGTATAGCGTATGCACCTAAACACACCACTAATGAAACACCTAAAAAGCCCATCCAAGCCATAAAACCTTTAGTAAGTCTGATTGGTCGAAGTAAATCGGATGTAATTTTGTCTGTTGTTGATTGTCCTAACATGTCTTTCAATTAATAATTCTCAATTAATAATCCACAATTGAATGCAAATGCCAAAGAATAAATATGGAATTTATGCTGCTAAATGGCTGTATTATCCGTGTAAGTGTTCTAAAGCTTCGGGTTTATCTTTATCCTGGAATGGATATTCTTTTCCTTTAGCTGGCAGATAATAAACCCTTGGGTGAGTACCAAGTTCGGGCATCAATGTATAGCCTCCATTATCTTCAAGTAATTTTTTGAAACGCACAGTTTCTTTTGTAGTACCGTTGGTCACAGCATCTTCATTTTCATCACCAAAATAATAAACTCCATTTGGACAAGCACCAACGCAATATGGCAATTTACCTTCGCGCAATCTATCTGCACTGAATAAACATTTACTAATGGTACCTTTACGTTGTGGAACATTTAATTCAACATTATATGTCAAATCCTTATCGGCCTGTGCATTCAGAGGTTCAGCCCAGTTGAAAACACGTGCACTGTATGGACATGCAGCAATACAAAAACGACAACCAATGCAGCGTTCGTTATCAATCAAAACAATTCCGTCGGGACGTTTAAAGGTAGCATCAACCGGACAAACGGCTACACAAGGAGGATTATCGCAATGCTGACAAGGTTTTGGCATGTAAAATGCCGGAGTATTTTCGGTTTCTTCCATTTTCAGCACGTTAATATGGTGCTGTTCGGGACGGAGATGATGAGCTGCATTGCATGCCGCCATACATTTACGAGCATTTCTGCACTTGGAAAGGTCGATTACCATTACAAATCTCTTACCGGCAAGTCCATCACGTCCTTGTTTTTGCAGATAAGTAAGGTTTTCGTATTTTGTTTTAGCTACCTTTGTGGTGTCGCTTTTTTCTATTTCCAGCAATTCGTTTTCGGCAGTAAGTACCCGAATCCGTTGACTGGCAGTCTTTTTTTTGTCGTAATTAATACCGGCTAAAATTGCAGAACCCCCTAAAACTGAACCTATGCCTACAATTCCTAATTCTTGTAAGAACTTTCTTCTTGAATTTTTTTTGGGTTTTTCTTCTTGTTCACTCATTCTGACTGCAATTTAGTATTAGTAAATAAAGATTAATTGTTGTAAGAACACAAGACAATCTGGAATTCAACAAATCATTTTCTAAAACTGAACAAGCGTTAGTTTGTTCAAAAAAAATTGATGAATATAGAAGCTTTCACATCTTATGTTCGATGCAAATATAGAATAAAATTTTAATTTCACATAGATAAACTACGTGTTTTGCTGTATTTATTTGAAATTATTTCAAATTTAGAACATATTCAAAAGAAATACGAGCATATATATTATCCATTACAATGTAAATTTTGAACGGATTGTTCATAGAATTTCGAATTTTCAAAGAAATATTTTGTAATTCAAAGAATTCTAAAAAGTTACGATTCAAAATATTTAGATCAGAAGTTTCATATCTATTATTCTTAATGAGCCTGAAAACAATTTTAAATAATAGAACAAAATTTCACTCAATTTGAGATACTGATTAAACCTTTTACACTAGTAGAAGTCAATATATTCTGTACATCTAAAAATAACACAAAAAATATATTTCAATTTTAAATCATATGAAGCAATTTTCTCTTACAGTCACTCTAGTTCTCTTCTTAAGCATTTCTGCTTATGCACAGCGCAGTATTCAAAGTACAGTTTTTGACTCAAAAAACGGACAACCCATTGAGTTAGGGACTGTTCGTCTTTTACGACAAACCGACTCTACATTGGTTCAGGGCTGTAACACCGATTTAAAAGGTAGCTTCATGCTTAGTAAAGTAAAACCGGGTAATTATATTTTGGCTGTTAGTTCCATAGGATATCTAAAATACTACAAGAACATTGCAATGCAACAAAAAGATGTGATCCTAAAAAGCATTCAATTATCAGAAAATGCCCATTTATTAAAAGAAGTAGAGGTAAAAGGTACAGCTGCGCAAATGGTGGTAAAAGGTGATACATTGGAATACAATGCCAATGCCTTTAAAACTACTGAAAATGCGGTGGTAGAAGATTTATTAAAACGTCTGCCTGGTGCTGAGGTAACATCTGATGGCAAAATAAAAATAAACGGTGAAGAAATAAAAAAAATTCGTGTAAATGGCAAAAAGTTCTTTGGCGACGATGTAGAAATGACAACCAAAAATATTCCTGCCGAAATGATTGATAAAATTCAAGTATTAGATCAAAAATCGGATATGGCATTATTGACAGGTTTTGAAGACAATGACACAGAGCGGATTATCAACCTTACTTTCAAAACAAACCGTAAAAGAGGAACATTTGGTAATATTTCCGGAGGTGCTGGATTAGACACCGAGGATAAAGTCAGATATGATGGTAATATGTTTTTAAATATGATTGATGGCGAAACGCAAACTACCTTAACCGGTGGTGGAAACAATGCAAATACTTCCAGAAGTAGTCGCGGTAGAAACGGTGGTGGCTTTGGTGGAATCAGTAGCGGTATCAATACCACTCAAAACATCGGAGTTAACAACAGCTCTACAATTAATAATAAAATTAAAATTGGTGGTGATGCATCGCTAAACCATTCGAGTAACGAAACAATAAATGAAAGTAACCAAACAACTTTTCTAAAAGACTTAAACAACACAAATAACTCGAAGAATATTGCACATAATGAAAACTATTCGGCCAATTTAAGACTAGAAATGGAATATAAGTTGGACAGTTTAAATACCATTATTTTTCAACCAACTTTAAGCTACAATAAAAGTTATTCCGACAGCAATAGAGACTACTCATACCTGAGTGGTGCAGATAGCACCAGTAGAGGTACAACTATTAATAATGGAAGTGGAACAACATTAAATGGTGGCTTAGGAATTATTTACAACCACAAATTTGCGTCTAAAAAAGGAAGAACATTTACTGCAAACTTTCAAAGCGGGATATCGCAAAACGACAACGAAAGCTATAATACATCCTACAATTATAATTTTCTGACTGCCTCGGATACAACTATCAATCAACGAACTACTAATAAGTCAAATAAATACAATGTAAGTTTACGCATGTCGTTGGTAGAACCGTTATGGAACTTAAAAAACTTCTTAGAAACTGCTGTTTCATTTAGTGATACCTATAATACTTCCGACAAAATTCAATACAACAAAGATGTAAACGGTGACTACACAAGCATTAACAACGAATACAGCAACAATTACGATAACAGATTCAATAAAGAATCGCTAGAGTTAAATTATCGCTATGTTGATAAAAAATACAATTTAATGTTTGGAATGAAAGGTGAACCTTCACAAACTTACAGTTCCATACTTTACAATAACGGAACACCTGTCCCTATCACAAGAAATGTATTTAACTTTTCTCCAACTGCCAGACTACAATATAATTTTGGAAAAAAGAAATTTGCTCGAATTGATTATCGTGGTCAAACCAATCAACCGGATATTAGTCAAATGCAACCCATAAAAAACAATTCGAACTTAATGAATGAAATTGTTGGAAATCCGAATCTGAATCCTGCATTTAATCAATCGTTAAGAATTATGTATAGCAGCTTTAATGACCAAACATTTTCGTCATTAAATACTTTCATCAATGCAAATTTCACAAAAGATGCGTTAGTAACAAATAGTATTTACAATAATACAGGTAAACAATACAGCCAAACCGTAAACGCTGATGTAATGCCATTCAGCTTGTTTGGTAATGTAATGTTCAACACGCCACTTATCAAAAAACGCTTACAATTCAACACTGCTACTTCAGCAGGATACAGCAGATCAATTGGTTATTCATCCAAAAGCATAAATAACGAACAAATAGATGTTGATAATTTTGTTCTGGGCGACAGAAGTAACACACCATCATACAATTTAGGAGAAAACTTATCATTGACCTTTACTCAAGACTTGTTCGAAATTGGCATTAGAGGTGGTGTTAGATACACAAACACTGTGAATAACTTGAGTAAAATTACTACAGAAATTACTGATTGGACAGGAGCTGGTAACATAGTTGCACATTTACCTTACAGCATTAATATCGGGACAGATTTAAATTATACTACCCGTCAAGGTTATGGAAATTTTGATCAAAATCAATTAATATGGAATGCGACAATTGATAAAACTGTTTTCAAAAGTAAAGGTGTAATTGCACTGAAAGTGTATGATATCCTTCACCAACAATTAAATATCCGTCAAACAATTGGAGATAACAGTATTTCTTTCAATAAATACAATACGCTTACGTCTTATTTTATGTTGAGCTTTACACTTAAAATCAATAAATTTGCCGGAGCAAAGAATAACCCTGCCGAAACAAATCCAATGGACCGATTTGGCCCTCCTGGAGGTGATCACCCAAGAGGCGACAGAGGTAGCGATGGTGGAGGTTTCAGAGGAGGTTTCAGAGGAGGAAACGACTAATAAAAGAAAGGGTTGCAGTTGAACTGTAACCCTTTCTTTTATGGAATATTTAGTTGATCATTTACGACTAATCACAAAGTCACAGCGTCTGTTTTTTGCTCTACCTTCAACAGTCGCGTTAGTGGCAATCGGCTTTTTCTCCCCAAATCCCTGAGTAGTTATTCTATCGGTAGTTACGCCTTTCTTCACTAAATAGCTGGCACAAGATTTTGCCCGTCTCACAGACAGTCTTTGATTCATATCATCACCACCGGTACTATCAGTATTGCCTTGCAAATCAACAACTACATTTTGGTTTACTTTCAAATAATCAACAAGTTTATTCAAAATCGGAACAAAGATTGGTTTAATTACTGCTGATCCAATTTTAAAGTTATTGACTCCCATAACAATTGGTAATGGAGGTAAAGCAACTTCCTCAGGACAACCATGATTAGCTGCAACACCGGCTACTGTAGGGCATTTATCCAAGTAATCGGGAATTCCATCACCATCAGTATCAATTGGACAACCTTGTACATCTACCTTAACACCAGTTGGAGTTCCGGGGCATTTGTCGAGATAATCGGCTACTCCATCCGCATCGGTATCCACAGGGCAACCAACAGAATCAACCGTTACACCGCTTGGGGTTTCTAGACATTTATCAAGATAGTCGGGCACACCATCACCATCCGAATCAACAGGACAACCCACCGAATCCACCTTTACGCCGGCAGGGGTACCAGGACATTTATCCAACAAGTCGCTAACACCATCATTATCACCATCCATTGGAACATATTCCAACGCATCGATATTACGGACATGCTTTTTGTCGCCATCAGCATTAATTTTATAGCGCAAACTTAATGAAGCAAGTGCAGCATCACTGAATCCAACTGGCTGATAATTGGGATAATACCCCATATCATCTTTAGCATAGTAACGATATTGCAATTCACCACCAATAGCAAACAATTTACTGATATTGTATTCAAGATTCAGCCCTCCAAGAGCCAAAAATGAACTTGGGTTTGCAACATGCCCGGAAACATCGTACTTGTAAAATGCTATTCCTGAACCTATATTAGCATACAGGCTCAGCTTTTCCCAAAAGCCGACCCTTTTGGGCACAATAACATTTGTCAAATTGAAGGATCCGAATAATGCAACATCCTTTGTGTTAGCACTTAAATAATTATCCTTCACTCTATCCATATTAAGATCATTCCAACGACTATAGTTGACATAAGTCACATCAAGTCCTAATCCAAATATTGGAGTGAAAGTATACTCAACAGTTCCGCCAATAAGACTAACTAAATCAAGTCTACTTCTGGTAAAAAGAGGGCGAGCATAATTATACTGCATACCACCAGTACGAAAATAGCTAGCACCGGCCTTTAAAGAAACGGACCAATGCGTATTAGGAATCACTTCACCTTGTGCAGGTATTTTTGAGACCACTTCTTGAGCAGAGACAAATACGACTGTACAAATAACAAGCATAATACTTAGTAATGTTTTTTTCATATTCTTTTGCTTTTAAGTTGATATATAATTTTGAAACGACTATACCAAACCCCTAACACTTAGGCAATACTCACAAATAACGCTTTTATTACTAAAACAATAGTTGTAAACAAATGTTCAAAAAATCAAATTTGCATCAAGTACAATTTTGATAGAATAGAATAGGGGATAATACATTTAAAAATGTATTATCCCCTATTCTCGTAAAAACGATAAAAAAATTATTTTGTCTTCTTTTGTCCCCTTGTTTTAGGTTTCTTATATTTTAATTTCATAGCTTCAGGACGTCTAACTTTCATATTTACTTTTAGATTTTTGCCTTTTTTCTCATGAAATGCTGCACCACCTTCTTCTTTTTTAGGGAGGGTTACAAGTGTATTTTTCATTTTCACTTGTGGCAATTCATCGTCCGTCAATACACTTGAAACCTCAACCTCTTGGGGCATTTTTACAATCGGAATCTTCCGGTTCATCAATAATTCAATGCTAGCTCTGAATTCCGCATCAGCCTTGGTAATAAAGGTTATGGCTACACCATTTTTATCTGCTCTACCGGTACGGCCGATACGGTGCATATAGTTTTCGGCAACTTCGGGCACATCGAAATTGAGCACATGCGACACATCTGAGATATCCAACCCACGGGCTACAATATCAGTGGCAATAAGCATTCTGTTTAATCCGGCCTTGAAATTATTCAGTGACTCGAAACGATTATTTTGAGATTTATTAGAGTGGATGAGTCCAATCTGACCAACAAATTTTGGTTCCAATTGCTCGTAAAGGGCATCGGCCAGTTTTTTTGTGGAAGTAAAAACAAGCACTTTAGAGAATTCAGGAGTGGTATTCATCAAAAATTCCAACAGGTTTACTTTCGTAAAGAAGTTCGGCACTTTAAAACCAATTTGTTTGATCTTTTCCAGAGGTGTTCCCGTTGGAGCAGCTTCTATTTCAATCGGTTCAACGAAGAAATCGTGAACCAAATCTTTCAATTCTTCGGAAATGGTAGCCGAGAACATAAGGTTTTGACGTTTTGAAGGCAGTAAATCAATAACGCGAATAAGTTGAGGGCGAAATCCAAGATTTAACATCTCATCAACTTCATCGATAATAAACCGTTTGATCGATTTTAACTTCAATGTACCGTTCAAAGCAAAATCTAACAGCCGACCGGGAGTGGCAACCAACACATCAACACCTTCCATAAGCAAGGGAGTTTGGCGAATCATATTTACACCACCAAAAACACCTACTACGCGCACATTCATGTAAACAGTAAGTTTCTCAACCTGTTCAACTACCTGAACTACAAGTTCGCGGGTAGGAACAACGACTAAAATTTGTGGATGTCTTTCTTTTGTAAATTTCCATTGACGCAAGCAGGGCAAAAGATAGGCAATGGTTTTACCAGTACCTGTTTGAGCTATACCAACCACATCTTTACCAGACATGATAACAGGATACGCTTTTTCTTGTATAGTTGTAGTTTCAGTTATACCTAAGTCGTTCAATGCATTAACTAAAGGTGCATTGAGATTTAATTCCGTAAAATTCATTTTTATCTTCTGTTTAATAAGCGGCACAAAGATACTCTTTAATTGCCAATAAACATTAAACTACATTTGCATTCGGATATCTACACCCATTTATCGCCGAATCTGAATATTACAGCCATATTTACGGTGCCAATCTTGAAATCGACCAAGCACCTTCATCAAAATGATAAAACAGTCTATCATGCAAACGATTAGCGCGTCCTTGCCAAAATTCAAAAGTAGTTGGTTTTACAATAAAACCGCCCCAATGTGGTGGTTTTGGAACATCGTTTCCAAATTTCATCTGATAACTCTGAAATTGCTCATCTAAAAAATCGTGCGACGGAATCACTTTACTTTGAGGTGAAGCCCATGCTCCCAGCTGACTATCAAGCGGACGGGAATTAAAATAGTCGGCGGATGATTTTTCATCTATTTTTTCAACCACCCCCTCAATCCGTATCTGACGCTCCAGAGCCGGCCAAAAGAACAACAATGAAACGCTCTTGTTTTGTTCTATTTGCTGTGCTTTATGCCCTTCGTAATTGGTATAAAAAGTAAACCCAACAGCACTGAATTCTTTGAGCAGCACCACTCGCGAATGTACGTGTAACTGACTGTCAACGGTAGAAAGAATCATGGCGGTAGGTTCCAGTTGTTCACTTTCTATGGCTTCCTGCATCCATATTTTAAATTGGTCGAAAGGATTCAAATGACAGTTTTCTTCATTCAAAGCAGAGAATTCATATTGTTTACGAATATCACGAAGCATAGTGATTGGTTTAAAAATTTATATCGTTATAAACAATCCAGTATTCAATTGGTTTAAAAAAGTTTTAAAAACTGATTAAATACATGTGCTTTTGGCAATTAATTATCACTTATTTCATTGAAAAGTAACAGGTTGAAACCGACAGAAAAAACCAACTATTTGTTGATATCTTTTCGCTGATTATTAGTCATTTTACAAAAGATTGCAGTACTTTTGGGGCACAAAAAAAACAAAACAATTTTCGACATGAAAAACTTGCTGCAAGCCCGCCACATCGGCATTTCAGAACAAGACGAAGCTCAAATGCTTCAAATTATTGGCGTTAATACGCTGGATGAACTAATAGAACAAACCATTCCGTCAGCCATTCGCTTAACGAACAATATCGAATTACCCGAAGCACTTACCGAGCGACAATATGCCGAGCATATTGCAGAAATTGCCTCTAAAAATCAATTATTCACTACATATATTGGTCAGGGGTGGTACGATACCTGCACACCTGCAGTTATACAACGTAACGTGTTCGAAAACCCATCGTGGTATACTTCTTACACACCTTACCAGGCCGAGATTTCTCAGGGCCGGTTGGAAGCTTTATTGAATTTCCAAACAGCTGTAAGCGATTTCACCGGATTACCACTGGCCAACGCATCACTGCTGGACGAAGCTACTGCAGCTGCTGAAGCCGCTACCATGATGCTCAACCTTCGCAGTCGTGACCAGGTTAAGGCTAACGCTACTATTCTTTTTGTTGATAAAAATGTATTTGCATCAACATTGGCCGTACTTCATACACGCGCCGAAGCTCAAGGCATCCAATTGGAAATTGGTGACTATTCAACGCTTCGTTTTACCGAGAAACATTATGGTGCCATTGTTCAATATCCGAACTCAAACGGAAACATCGAAGATTACGCCGAATTTGTAACCGAAGCTCACGCTGTAGGTTGTAAAGTGGCTGTGGCAGCTGATATTCTGAGTCTGGCGCTACTCACACCTCCAGGCGAATGGGGAGCTGACATTGCATTTGGATCAACACAACGTTGGGGAATCCCAATGGGATTTGGTGGTCCGTCGGCAGCTTATTTTGCCACGCGCGAAGAATTTAAACGCGACCTACCCGGCAGGATTATTGGCATCAGTAAGGATGTGAATGGTAAACCTGCACTGCGCATGGCGCTACAAACCCGCGAGCAACATATCAAACGCGAAAAAGCAACTTCAAATATCTGTACCGCACAGGCTTTATTAGCTTCAATGGCCGGTTGTTATACCGTTTACCATGGCGCTCAGGGCATAAAAGCAATCACGCAACGTATCCACGCCATTGCCACTTACATTAATGAAATTTTGCCCGTATACGGTTATTCGCAAGAAAATGATAACTTCTTCGATACCTTGAAAATCAGTTTGCCCGAAGACGTTTCAGCAGAAACAATTAAGTTAATTGCGTTGGAATACGAAGTAAATTTCCGCTATTTCGAAACTGGGGAAATCGGACTCAGCATTGACGAAACAACCGACATTGATGATGTAAATACGCTGATTGAAATACTTGCTACTGCAGCAGATAATGCTCCGGTATATGCAGATGAGGAAGATCTGGAAGAATTGAAATCGTTTGACGAAAGCCTGGAACGAACTTCGGACTACCTGACAAGCGAAGTTTTTTCAAAATATCATAGCGAAACAGAAATGATGCGCTATATCAAGAAACTGGAGCGCAGAGACATTTCGCTGACCCATTCAATGATTTCATTAGGATCGTGCACCATGAAGCTGAACGCAGCTTCGGAACTGCTACCACTTAGTCGTGCCGAATTCGGGGGAATGCACCCATTAGCACCGGCCGATCAAACCGAAGGCTATAATGAGCTGATTGAAGAATTAGAAAAATACCTGACCGCAATAACAGGATTTGCTGCTTGCAGCCTGCAACCCAACTCGGGCGCAGCAGGTGAATATGCAGGATTAATGACCTTACGTTCTTATTTCAAATCGCGCAATGAAACACAACGAAATACCGTTCTGATTCCCGCTTCGGCACACGGAACCAACCCGGCTTCGGCTCATCAGGCAGGTTTTGAAATAGTGGTGGTAAAATGCGACGAAGGTGGTAACACCGACTTAGCCGACTGGAAAGAAAAAGCAGAAGCTAACAAAGATAAGTTAGCCGGCTGTATGATTACCTATCCTTCTACACACGGTATTTTCGAAGCGCACATCAAAGATATGTGTGAAATCATTCACAACAATGGTGGACAGGTTTATATGGATGGTGCAAATATGAATGCACAGGTAGGTCTGACCAATCCGGGAACGATAGGCGCAGATGTATGCCATTTAAACTTACACAAAACATTTGCCATTCCTCATGGTGGTGGTGGTCCTGGTGTTGGTCCAATCTGTGTGGCTGAACATTTAATTCCATTTTTACCAAGCAAGACTAACGGCGAAAACACTGTTTCTTCTGCTCCTAACGGTAGTGCAAGCGTTTTACCGATCACTTACGGATACATCCGCATGTTGGGCGAAAAAGGGTTGACTCAGGCTACAAAAATTGCTATCTTAAATGCCAATTACCTGGCTGCAAAATTAAAAGATAGTTACGGCATACTTTACACTGGCGAAAACGGACGTGTCGGACACGAATTAATTTTGGAAGCGCGCAACTTTAAAGTCACATCGGGCGTAACAGAAGGCGATATCGCCAAACGATTAATGGATTATGGCTTCCACGCTCCTACTCTATCATTCCCTGTGCATGGCACGCTAATGATTGAACCGACCGAGAGTGAATCGCTGGCTGAATTGGATAGATTTGCGGAAGCAATGCTGCAAATTTTTGCCGAGATAAAAGAGATTGAAACAGGGGCTGCTGATGCCACTGATAATGTATTATTAAACTCTCCTCACCCTGAATATTCAATTGTATCTGACGATTGGAATCATCCTTATAGCAGAGCCAAAGCGGCTTACCCTACGAAATGGGTAGCTGAAAACAAGTTCTGGGTAAATGTGGCACGTGTTGACAATGCCTTTGGTGATCGCAACCTGGTGTGCACTTGCCAACCAACAAGCGACTGGGAATAGACGCACACTCAATTCATTATATAAGAAAAGGCTATTTCAATAATATGAAATAGCCTTTATTTTTGCAATTCGCTGTATAGCCAACAAAAAAAAAGTCCCCATTCATTCTGTTGAATGCATGGGACAAGCTTACGTTCATTTACAAATCATAAATTTTCTCTAGCAAGATGATATTTCCAATCTCACGGAATACAATTTATTCTCAGAACAATTAACACTAAAATATCAACCTGCCCATCCTTCTCTATCGAGATTTCTATAATTGATGGCCTCAGCAATATGGTTGGAGAGTATATGTTCAGAATCGTCTAAATCAGCAATCGTACGAGCCACTTTAATGATACGATCATAGGCACGTGCTGATAAATTGAGCCGTTGCATGGCATTTTTGAGCAATTCAGAACCTGCTTTATCGGGCAACGCAAAGGTACGTTGTTGTTTAGAGGACATTTGAGCATTGCAATACACCCCATCGAGATCTTTAAAACGCTGCTCTTGAATTTCACGAGCCCGAATAACCCGTTCACGAACCGCTTCACTGGTTTCCGAGTCTTTCATTTCTGCCAATTTTTCGAAAGGAACAGGTACAATCTCAATATGAATGTCAATTCGATCGAGCAACGGACCTGATATGCGACTAAGGTATTTTTGAACCATACCCGGGCCACAAACACAATTACGATCAGGATGATTGTAATATCCACATGGACAGGGATTCATCGAAGCCACTAACATAAAACTGGCAGGATATTCAATCGAGAATTTAGCACGCGAGATACATATTTTGCGATCTTCGAGTGGCTGACGCATCACTTCCAATACCGTGCGTTTAAACTCTGGAAGTTCATCTAGAAAAAGTACGCCATTATGCGCCAACGATATTTCACCAGGCTGAGGAAACGTTCCACCTCCAACAAGTGCTACATCAGAAATTGTATGATGTGGACTGCGAAATGGTCGTTGAGAAATTAGTGAAGTATTGCTATCCATATTGCCTGCCACCGAATGAATTTTGGTAGTTTCCAAGGCTTCTTGGAGGGATAATGGTGGCAAAATAGTCGGTAATCGTTTGGCCAACATCGATTTTCCAGCTCCGGGAGGCCCAACCATGATAATATTATGTCCGCCAGCAGCCGATACTTCCAGCGCACGTTTTACGCTTTCTTGTCCTTTTACATCTGAAAAGTTTATCTCAAGATGATTGAGGTTGCTGAAAAATTCTTCGCGAGTATTTACAATAGTAGGTTCAAGCGTAGATTGACCATTAAAAAAATCAATTACTTCTGTGATATTTTCTACTCCATACACATTTAAATTATTTACAACGGCTGCTTCACGTGCATTCTGTTTGGGAAGTATAAAGCCTTTAAAACCTTCCTCACGCGCTTTGATGGCAATAGGCAAAACTCCTTTGATAGGCTGCAATCCGCCATCTAGTGACAACTCACCCATAATCACATATTTCTCCAACTCATCCGATTTCAAACTATCGGAAGCTGCCATTATACCAATGGCCAATGCTAAATCGTATGCTGAACCTTCCTTGCGTGTATCAGCAGGTGCCATATTGATAACAATTTGCTTGCGAGGCAACTTATTCCCTGTGTATTCTAGCGCAGAAGCAATACGTTCGTGACTTTCTTTCACGGCATTATCGGGCAATCCCACATGCATAAACCGAATTCCCTGACTTACATTTACTTCGATGGTAACAATCGTAGCATTAATTCCCTGAACTGCAGCCCCAAAGGTTTTTACTAACATAGTTTTGTGATTTAGGTTGAAAATATTTTTTGTCGGTTAATTCAAATTATATCCGACCTTAAGTGTTAGTGGAACTTTTACAGCATCATTATGAGGAAACACGTTTCCGTTGGAATAATGCCCAATCATTATCTCAGCATTCAAATTCCTTTTCTCACCAAAATAAATACCGGTACCCATATTATCTTGAAAAGTAAAATGTTTACCTGTATTTTGTCCGTCAATCATGATTTTTGAAATATAAGTTGGCCCTGCTACCGAATAATAGAAATAAGCATCAAATGGTTTGGTATGCAAAATGGTGAAACGAGCAACTGGGAAAACCGACAAAGTAAAGAAATCCTGTTTGTTAGGATTACTCAAACCAGTACCTCTACCCTTACTTTGCCAATAAGATGAACTCACGCCCCAATCTAACGAAAAGACTTTAGCAGTATGAAAAATATTTTGTTGATAAGTAAGTGACACACCTTTGCAGACTTCAACTTCGCCACCCCAGAAAATTGGGAACTTATCACTTGACACAAAGTTATTCACTCCATAACCCAACACGTTACTAGAAAATCCTATTTGAAGCATGCGCTTTGGGTGAATATATCCAACCTCAGCTGCTTTTTCTATTTTCTTCTCTGACACTTTTTGAAGTCTATATGAAAAACCTGCTGCAACAAACGATGTAGAAGGCTGTTTTTCTGATCTTTTTTCTGGAGAATAAGCTGTGCTTAACTGCAATGCAAAACTCTTGTTGACATTATATTTAAATCCTCCTCCAAACAAAAATGTAGCATAATTCGCATCTGTTATTACGGGTTTACCAGTGATACCATCATTAAATCCGCTTCTTGTGATAATTCCCAAGCCGACTTCACCATAAATAGAAAAGCGGTCAGTTACAGGCAATTGAGGTTTTAAGGTCAGTCCACCCACATTCATCCATATTGTTCTCTGACCAATCTCGCCCGTAGCATCTGTTTTATATTGGTATTTCACCCAGGTTACCGGACGCATATAAGTTAGTTGCGCTGATAAATACTTATTAAACTCATAGCCAAACAAAACCAAACGCACTGCTGGATGAGGCACTTTTAAAGACTGAAATGAAAAACCAGCTTCAGGTTGAAACTGGGTAAAATCGTAATCTATAGAACCGACATTTACTTCAAAAAATGCTTTTTGTAAAATAGGTGGAATTTGTGCTCGCTCATCTTGAGCAAAGACGGATATGGAAACAAGGAAAAAGAAAAGTGAAATGTAAATTTTTAAAAAGCAGGTTCTCATCATTTATTCAGTTTATATAATATGTATTTCAGTCGCAATGTATTGATTTTATGTTTAAGTAGACACAAATAATTTGCTCCTACAAAAATAGTTAATTATTCTACATTTCCAATCATTTTTCCTAAATAAATTGCATTCTTATTCAAAATAAAAATTCATCAAGCCTGCATTCAATTATAAAACACCTAAATTTAGGATCAAAATAAACAACTAGTCATCGCCATACGTTTATTGCTGCAACAAAAAATACCATTAAATCGGTTATTCTTTTTTTTTACTACCTTTGTACAAGCAAATTTTTTCCCTCTAAAATGATTGATAACTCATTATTTAATAATAAAAAAGTAGCCTTTCACACCCTAGGTTGTAAGTTGAATTTCGCCGAAACGTCGGCCATTGGCAAGCAATTGAGTGATGAAGGATTTGTAAAAGCTAAAGCCGGCGAGCAAGCCGATGTCTGCATAATAAATACCTGCTCGGTAACCGACACTGCCGATCATAAATGCCGTCAGGCCATCAACAGACTTAATCGTCAGCATCCCAATGCTATAATGGTAGTTACGGGTTGTTATGCGCAACTGAAGCCTGATGAAATTGCTGCAATACAAGGCGTTGACTTAGTGCTTGGAGCAAACGAGAAATTTAGCATCCTCGAATATCTGACTAAATTAGATAACGAAAAGAATGGAGAAATACATCGTATTCGCATTCAGGACGTAAAAGATTTTAAGCCTTCGTGTTCACGTGATGATAGAACACGCTATTTCTTAAAAGTGCAAGACGGTTGCGATTATTATTGTACTTATTGCACCATTCCATTTGCACGCGGTCGAAGTCGTAACGCAACAGTTAAAGATACAGTAGCTATGGCCGTTCAAGCCATAGAAGAAGGTGCAAAAGAGATAGTTCTTACCGGAATCAACACTGGAGATTTCGGTAAATCAACCGGCGAAACATTCTTCGATCTAGTGAAAGTACTGGATGCACTTCCTCACGAAATTCGTTTTCGCATTTCGTCCATCGAACCAAATCTATTGACAGATGAATTGATTGAATTTGTGTCGAAAAGTAATCACTTTATGCCGCATTTCCATATTCCGTTACAATCTGGATCAAACGAAGTGTTGCAACTGATGAAACGCCGTTATACTACCGAACTTTTTGCCAATAAAGTATCCACTATCAAAAACCGAATGCCCGATGCATTTATAGGTGTGGATGTGATTGTTGGTGTTAAAGGTGAAACCGACGAATTATTTGAACAGGCAAAAGCATTTATTCAAAGCTTAGATATATCTCAGCTTCATGTTTTTAGTTATTCCGAGCGTGCAGGCACTAAAATGCTTGAAATAGAACACACTGTATCAATTCCGGAACGTAAACGACGAAGTGATGTATTGCATGTATTATCTGATGAAAAAACAAAACAGTTTTACGAGCAACAAATAGGTAAAACAGGACTTGTACTTTGGGAAAGCAGACAAAAGGATGATAACATGGTGGGCTTTACCAACAACTACATACGTATTGAAAGACCTTTTGAAAAATCATTGGTCAACACGATACAATCTGTTTCGTTTGGCGAGTGGAACGAAGAAAAATCGGCTCTTAAAGCGTCCAACCTTTAAATTTCAACAAATAAATCTATAAATAAGATGTTAGCTAAACGAATCATACCCTGTTTGGATATCAAAAACGGACAAACTGTAAAAGGAATTAATTTCGAGAATATCACCGATGTGGGTGATCCGGTAGAACTTGGAGCATTATACGCGCAAATGGGAGCCGACGAATTGGTTTTCCTTGATATCACTGCTACCAACGAAAAACGTAAAACATTGTCAGAACTGGTTACGCGCATTGCAAAACATATCAATATACCATTTACGGTTGGTGGTGGAATTTCGAGTGTCGAAGATGTATCGGTGTTACTAGCCTGTGGTGCTGATAAAATTTCGGTAAACACTTCGGCCGTTCGCAATCCACAGCTTATCAGCGACCTTGCCAGCCAGTTTGGAAGTCAATGCGTTGTTTTAGCTATCGACACCAAATATATTGATGGCGAATGGTTTGTATTTCTCAATGGCGGTCGCATCTCAACTGATATTCGCACCGTAGAATGGGCAAAACAGGCTGTAGCACTTGGCGCAGGAGAAATTTTGCTTACCTCAATGAATAACGATGGAACCAAAGACGGTTTTGCACTCGATATTACACGTGCTGTTTCCGAAGCAGTAAACGTTCCCGTTATTGCCAGTGGTGGTGCTGGAACAATGGAACACTTTGTAGATGTATTTGGCAAAGGAAAAGCTGATGCTGCATTAGCTGCAAGTATTTTCCACTACAAAGAAATTGGAATTCCTGAATTGAAATCTTTTTTGAAAGAAAAAGGTGTAGAAGTGAGAATTTAAAATTACCAATCATCCAACTACACATAATCTGATTCATATGTATTTTACCAAACCTATCGCCTTTCTTTCTCTTCTGTTTGTATTGATTAGTTGTAACAATGCAGCTGATTCTCCTTATCCAACCATTACTTTCGAAAAAAAAACTCCAATGCCCGGAATTGGGAGAGCTTCATCAGTAGCATTTGTTATTAATGGCAAAGCATACGTAACATTGGGTAGAAATGCAAATTCAGCAGACTCTTTAAAAGATTGCTGGCAATATGAACCAAGCAGCGATAATTGGACAAAAAAAGCACCTTTCCCTGGTATTGCTCGTGTAAAAGCAATGGCTACAGTACTTAACGACACAGCATACGTTGGTCTTGGCTTCAGAAAAAATCAAGGTGCTTACACCGGTGGAGTCTTAACTGATTTTTGGATGTACGATGCAAAAAACGATAGTTGGACAAGAAAAGCTGATTTGCCTAGCAAAGCAGCAAATGCCTGTGTGAGTTTCACCTATAACAATTGCGTTTATGTCGGCTCAGGCTTCGACAATTCATATTTTTCAAAAGAATTTTGGAAGTATATCCCATCTCAGAACAAATGGGTGGCATTAAAGGATTTTGAAGGTGCACACAGAGCTTGCGCCGTTGCATGTTCAAACGGTGAGCATATATTCTTTGGTACAGGCTACAGAACACTGAGCGAAACAGATTGGTGGGAATACTTTCCAATAAACGATTCGTGGAAAAAGTTGAAATCGATGCCCGATGATGGTCGCGAAAATGCAGTAAGTTTAGCTATAAATAAACGGATATTCGTTGCTACCGGCAGACATTTTGGAGGCCCTGAAACAGGCGGAAATGTAAAATCGGATATACTAGAATATGACATTGCCCGAAATGTGTGGTACGAAAGAGGAAATCTGCCTGCCGAAGGGCGTGAAAATTCCATTTCATTTACTATCAACGGCAAAGGCTACATTGGTTTTGGGGATAATGACACCAATGTGTTGAACGATTTTTGGAGCTTTCAACCCTAAAAAACATTAGGATTATCTACATAAATTTCTGTTTAAAAAACAGCCAGGCTATAAATTACAATCCCAACAATACAAAGTCCGAAAACACACAAAGGAAGAACTATTTTAGGCCTTCCAACTACCGAATAATCATTGTGGGGAATAAGTAATGAGGGACGTAATTTAATGATAGCATAATAGCACGCTAATGCAGCCAGAACGCCGACTAATGCACCACCAAGGATATCCAAAGGATAATGTACACCCAAATACACCCGCGAATAAGAAACTAAAACTGCCCAACAGAAAATAAGGCTAGTATATTTTCTATTCCTGAAAAGAGTGGAAGACAAGAATGCAAATCCAAACGAATTGGCAGCATGGGACGATACAAATCCAAATTGACCTCCACTATATCCATTCACTAAATGAACCATATTCTTGAGTTCGGGAGCATGAGAAGGGCGAAGTCTTTGTACAAGCTCTTTTATTAAGCCGGAAGAAATCTGGTCTGAAATAATAATACACCCAACAAGTGCTATTATCAACCAAATAGATTCCCGTTTCCAATTTTTTATTATGACAGCCAAAACCGCAATATAGAGTGGAATCCACGTAAATTTAGCACTTATGGCGAACATTACTCCATCGAAAAATGTCGAATGAAATCCGTTTATTGCAAGGAACAAATTCTTGTCCAAAAGTAGTAGCGATTCAAATAGATTCATTAAGGCAGTGTGTAATTATTTGAGATAAAATGAGTTTAAGACAATGGACGAGACTTATATCTTTACAAGATTATCTTTTTCTACCCAGCCGACACTTCCATTTCCAAGCTTAATTTCAATCCATTTACCCAACGTACTTTTCAAGCTAACTTTTGTACCTTCATGCAACTGGAATAAGTCTGTACCGCTTTTATCAGGCGAACCTTTAACCGTCACAACTCCGGTCATAATAATCGCTTCATTGTGTTTTTTCATTTGTTCATTCCTAATTCCCGCAAAAACTAAGGTCACTAAACTAATTCCAAAGAGTATGGTACCCAAATAAAAGGAGTTTTTACGCACATATCGTGTAGAGCCTAAAATAAACAAAAAACCGGCAATCAGACAAACAACAAATGAAATTACACTCATAATTATCCAGCCATTTGAAGTCAGAAGCTTAATAAAATTAGTAACCCAGCGACCCAAAAAGAATGTTGGAGTTTGTATAATATTATCAACCACCTTTAGTTGTGCCATTTCCAGATTAAATCGGGCATCATCGAACCCCGGGGCTAAGCGTAAAGCCCGCTCATAATTTAAAATAGACATTCCCAATTCGTTCGATTTGAAATATGAATTACCTAAATTGTAATACAACTCTGACGCAACACCTTCCGTCGAAAGAATCTTTTCGTATTGTTTTGCGGCTTCTGCAAAATTGCCCTTCACATATAAATCATTGGCCACTTTTAACGTGCCAGATTGAGCAAAAGTAGAAGTAAAAAAACACAAAACTAAAAATAAAAACAATGCTATACGTTTCATATATTTTGACTGAATATTGTGTTTATGATTTTTTGATGATTTCTTCTAATTCACTTATCACCCGAATGGTATCATCATAAAGATTTCCCATCTCTTGCTGTCCCGAATTTGGAGCATAACGTGCGTATTCGCAAGTATTTAGAATTTGATTCAATTGATTTAAAACAGGCACCTCAACAGCTTTTTTCGATAATTCATCAGCTACCTTTTCTTTCGTAAGTGAAGCCACCGGTATTGACAATTTATCACTCAAATAATCCCATACAGCTTTCAGAATTTCTTCGTAGAATGAGTCCTTCTTGCCTTCCTTCAATAATCGTTGAGCAAATTTCAAGCGTTTTAGCGCTACTTTATTCGCTTTTTTATTTTTCACTAAATCCATATCTGCATTTTCCATAGCTTGTTTACGGAAGAATATAAATAAAATCAGCGATATAAGTAATGGTATCAGATACATTAACCAACAAGTCAACGTTCCGTAAATCGGTATTTCTTCTTTTGTTAGTTTTATATCCTCGATTTGAATATACCGAATATCTTTCCCGAGTTGTTTTATATCTTCCTTATCTACGTAATTACCCACTACGGTCGGACTTTCAGCTCCAGAGCCCTTAAGCACTTCTAGTTTATAAACCGGGGTACGTAGAGTTTTGTATGTTCTTTCATTCACATCGAAGTACGAAAATTCCGCTGACGGAATCTCATAATTCCCCGAATGACGAGGAATAAACATGAATTCAATGGTTTTGTTTCCATTTACACCCGTATTTGTTGTTTTGAAATTATTAGTTACTTTAGGGTCATATTGTTCAAATCCTTCCGGAAATTTAATTTCCGGATTTTTAATCAGTTTCATATTACCGGCACCGGCAATGCCTATTCTCAGCGTAACAGCTTCATTAGCTTTAATCCGCGTGGCTGAAATTTTTGAGTCAATGCTAAATCGCCCAACTGTACCGCTAAACGACGCAGGTTTATTGGCAGGCAATGCATGTACGGTAATTTTAGTTGCTGGAGCACTAATTTTTTTAGATACATTGGTGGTAGACTCAAAAAAATCATCGAAAATGCTACGGGCGGCAGCTCTGTTTCTCATCTGAACAACTGCCTCAAATTCAGCCTTATCAATTGTAATAACACCCGACTTCTGGGGATAAAGAAGATATTGAAAGAGGACTACAGTTGGATAATTCTTACCATTATAGCTTTCGAGCGTAAATTGACTATTTTTAGGCCGATCTATTTCCTGCTTCATAAAGCCATTGAAATCAGGAAATTTCGTAGGTGGACATTGAATTACATCAAGCGTTGTATATAATTTATAGGTAACCAATACAGCTTCCTGTTCATACACATTTGCCTTTGAAAGAATTACCCGTACAAAAATATTGTCATTTGAAATAGACTGTCCCTTGGAAGAGGAGCCTAACTGCGATTTTCCGGAGTTTGCATTAGCGTCGGCAGGCAACACTTTGATAGCAACAGCATTAGAAGTAACCCGCTTATTGTCAACTAACATACTGGCTGCTGGGACGACAAATGTACCTGTTTTTTTTGCTTGAAGTGTGTAAGTATATGATATTGAAATAGAAGACGTCTGTCTTCCATTTATTACTTCAATACTGGAACTGTGCGATTCAAAAGGACCTGCTAAAACTTCAAAATTAGATATCTCCGGAACACGCAAGTCTTTACCGGAAGCATTAACAGAATAAACCAACTGAAACGGGTTATCCATAGCCACCACCGATGGTGCCTGTGCAATAAACCGCACCGGTCCATCTGCCCGAACCAGCCACGTGTTAAGAACCAAAAGTAAAAGTGATAAAATGATTAATCTGCGTTTCATATATTTTCTTGAAATCTATTTATTGTGAGTAAATTTTCTGAACCTACCAATCTATATCTGATTTTTTCGCACCCCTAACTTGTTGTTTTTTTGCCTTATCCTGCGCATTCTTTTCGTCTTGTTGCAAAGCATCTAATATCTGCTGTGCATTTTGCTTCGACATTTGAGGTTGTTGCTGCTGTGGTTGTGGTTTTGGTTGCTGAGGTTGTTCCTTCGGTTTTGGGTCAGGCTTCTTTTGATCTTGTTTATCGTCTTTCTTGTTTTTATCTTTATTCTTATCCTTTTGCTGTTGCTTTTTAAGCTGGGCTTGTGCATAAGCCAGATTATAGCGGGTATCGTTATCTTTCGGGTTATTCTTCAACGCCTTTTCGTATGACTTTATTGCGTCTTCATATTTTTTATCCGAAAGAAATGAATTCCCGATATTATGAAGTGCTGCTGCGATTTTATCTTTCTCTTTGGGCTGCAAGGCTGCAGTGTTATTGTATTGCTCAAGTGCCTCTGGGTACTTCTTTTGTCTATACAAAGCGTTACCCAGATTAAAATTGGCTTCGAATGACTTTGGATTTTGCAAAAGCCCTTTGCGATAAGCAATCTCGGCATCTGTATATTTAGAAGACTTATACAATTTATTTCCATCCCGCACATTGGCACTTTCTTTTTGCGCCACCGCAGAGAATGAAACTAAAAACATCAACAATATATATTCTATTTTTTTCATCAATTGAAATGTAAGTTGTATATTATTTATTCTTAATTACTTTGTCTTTCAAATCGAATATTTTGTATCTGCTCAATCGTTTATTAATTCGATCAAACACAAAAAAATCAAGGACTAAAAGTAGTAATGCCAACATGGCAAAAGATTGAAACTGTTCATTATAATCTGAAAAAACACTGGTTTTTATGTCCGATTTAGCCAGCGTATCAAGCTCTTTGTTTACAAGTCGGTATGCATTATTTGTATTATCAGCTCTGACATAAATTCCTTTTCCGGCTTCAGCAATCTTTTTACACATATCCTCGTTAAGTTTAGAAACCACTACATTTCCATCCTTATCTTTCCAAAAGCTGATAGTTCCCGGCACAGGAATTGGTGAACCTTCAGGTTTTCCCATACCAATTACGTGAACCGCTATATTATTTTCGGCTGCTAACTTAGCTGCTCCAATGGCATCATCTTCGTGATTTTCTCCATCGGTAATAACTATTATTGCTCTTCCTGCTTTATCTTTTGTCCCAAATGACTTTATTGCTAAATCAATTGCACTACCAATAGCAGTTCCCTGACGTGGAACCAACTGTGGAGAAATAGACGATAAAAACATTTTTGCTGATACGTAATCAACCGTTATTGGTAATTGGGTATAAGCATCTCCGGCAAAAACCACCAAACCTACCTTATCATTGGTCATATTATCTACCAGCTTAGACAGAATTTGTTTAGCATTTTCCAATCTACTTGGCTGAACATCCTGTGCCATCATTGAATTGGAAACGTCCATGGCTATCATTACTTCAATCCCCTGACGCTTCACATTTTCCACCTTAGTACCAAACTGTGGTTGAGCCAAAACAATTATCAACAAAACAACGGCAGCCAATTGCAGATAGAACTTTATCTGAGGACGAACAAAAGAAACATTGGGCATCAATCCGGCCAAAAGTTCGGCATTACCAAATTGCTTTAAATTTCGGCGTTTTTGAATGCTCGTATAAATAAATACACCTACTAATATTGGAACTAGTAAGAATAAAAAGAGATATTCTGGATGTGCAAATCGAAACATAATAATTAATTGAAATGGTTGATGATCTAAAAAGTTCTGAGACTAAAATTAGAACACTACAAGTTTTATTTCAAAGCAGATAAAAAAAAATGCCATTCTTTATGGAATTTTTCTTAGCAAGGTATTACGTAGTAAAACTTCTGCGAATAATAAAAGAAAGGCTAACAAACCAAACACAAAGAACTGTTCGTTTTTCTTGCTATATTCACGTACATTAATTTTCGTTTTTTCAAGTTGATCTATTTCCTGGTATATCTTACGAAGCTTAGAATTATCGGTCGCTCTAAAGTACTTTCCACCGGTAACAGAGGCAATTTCCTGTAAGGTTTTTTCATCAAATTCCGATTGCATTTGCTGATATTGAATACCCACTGGAGTTTGCACCGGCATATTTACCATACCGTGCGAACCTACCCCAATAGCATAAACTCTTATTCCAAATGTTTTAGCAATCTCAGCAGCCGTAACCGGAGCGATATCCCCTCTGTTATTAGATCCATCTGTCAACAAAATAATCACCTTTGACTTTGCTTTGCTTTCTTTTATTCTATTTATAGCATTTGCCAAACCTAAACCTATGGCCGTTCCGTCTTCTATCAATCCGTATTTTACACCGTTGAACAGATTTATCAAGACAGCATGGTCGTTCGTCAATGGACATTGAGTAAAACTCTCGCTGGCAAAAACGACCAAACCAATATTATCATTCGGACGGGAAAGAATAAATTCCGAAGCCACAGCTTTTGAAGCTTCAATTCTGTTCGGCTTCAAATCTTCTGATAACATTGTACTTGATAAGTCTAACGCCATCATAATATCAATTCCTTCAGTATTCTCACTGCGCCAATTATTTGATGCCTGTGGACGAGCCAAAGCAATAATAATAAACAAAACAGCCAGCGTTCTGAGAATAAATGGAACATGACGTAATTTAATTCGCTTACTTTTAGGAAATTGAGCTAGTTTTTGGAGTGATGATATTTGTAAACTAGCATCCGATTTGTGCATTTCCCGTACATACCAAAAAATAATTGGCAGTAAAAGTAGCAGTAAAAACAAATATTCTGGGTTATGAAAGGTCATCGCCGTAATTTAATGATTTTAGAAATTAATCTCAATAACTTATTGAGATTGAAAGCCAGCCGCTTTCGTTATTCACTTTTTACTTCCTTTTGTTTTTCTTCCGTAGCAACTACTTCCTCTGCCTTTTTAGTTTGGTTCACAAACAAATAAGCATTCTTTAAACTCAATTCGTGTTCATCCGGAAGTGGATTCCATTTAGCAAACTTTACTAAATCAGCTAGTTGTAGAATCTGTTGCAATCCTAGATAGGTCGTTTTATCATTCTTACGCATTGCACGCAGTTGGTCTAAAATTTCCTCAGACGTCATCTCCATACTCTTCATACCAAACACTGGTTCAAGATATTCACGAATAACATCCGTAAGCTCTGTATGATATTCTTTAGTTCTGCCTTGTTGCCATGGTTTATTCTCCTTTATCTTATCCAACTGATTTAAAGCAATAATATGTGGTGGTAGAGTCGGTTCAGGTGCCTTTTCGAAGATAGGCTTTTTCTGCCAGTACTTTCGAACGTAGATATACAGAACAACCAATAAAGCAAGAATTACCAATATTAAAAGAATAATTTGAATAAGACCTGCCCAGTCAAACTTTGGCTCATATACCGGTTTTATATCAGCAACAGAACTCGCAGCTGTATCAACCTTAAAGGGTTGAACTACTTTAATCGAAAGCGGGTTGGACCAAACAGTGTCGCCATTTATCACAAATGGAAACGCTCTGATAGTTAGAATTGAATCTTTAAAGGCTGTTACAACATAATGTTGAGTAACTTTTATACTCCCGTTTTCTGATTTTACGGTATCTGTTTTGGCTTGTTCCACTAAATCCAGGCCTTTTACAATGCTATCTGAAAAAAGCGGCATTATCACTTTTTGTTTGGACAATTGCTTTACCTCAAACGATAAATGCGCCTGATTACCAATCCACATTACAGTAGAATCGAGACGCGCATTTACCGTTATTTTTTGAGCAAACACAGTAGAATGCGCAAAGAATAATATACTTAGGAACAATAATAGAAATTTTCTCATACTAATTTTCAATTGTAAATTATGATTTAAGCTCTCATTTTAAACAATTTCATCAAAGCCCGTACATAATCTTCGGAAGTACTCATTGATACTGAATCAACTCCTGATTTTACAAAAGTCTTCTGCAATGCCAACTGACCTTCGCCCCAAGCATGTTTATAGCTGGTTCTAAGTCGTTTATCCGATGTATCCACCCAAATACGTTCTCCGGTTTCAGCATCTTTGAGCTTCACGAGACCCACATTGGGTAATTCAGTTTCCCTGATATCATACACTTGCAAAGCCACAATATCATGTTTCCGATTGGCAATGGTCAAATCTTTTTCAAAATTTGTATCGATAAAATCGGAAATGACAAAAGCTGTAGAGCTCTTTTTGATGGCATTGGTAAAATAGCGCAAGGCACCTGCAATATCCGTTTTGTTACTTTCCGGTTGAAAGTTTAGCAATTCACGGATGATGTGCAGAACATGTTTTTTACCTTTTTTAGGGGGAATAAACTTTTCAATTTTATCCGAGAAAAAGATGACGCCTATTTTGTCGTTATTTTGAATAGTGGAGAAGGCCAAAGTAGCAGCCACCTCGGTAAAGATATCTTTCTTTAACTGAGTTACCGTACCAAACTCGCGACTTCCCGAAACGTCAATCAGCAACATTACTGTCAATTCACGTTCTTCTTCAAACACCTTAATGTAAGGATGCCCGAAGCGTGCAGTAACATTCCAGTCTACCGAACGAATATCGTCGCCATATTGGTATTCGCGCACTTCCGCAAAAGTCATACCCCGACCTTTAAAAGCCGAATGGTATTCGCCGGCGAAGATATTCTTCGACAGGCCACGCGTCTTTATTTCAATTCTCCGTACTTTTTTTATTAACTCACTCGTTTCCATAATTCCAATTTGCCAATATGACAATGTGTGAATCTGCTCATTTTCAAATACAATATTATATTTTCATACAGCCAACATCAGATCACAAAAATAGTAATCTTCAATAAGTTGGTATATTAACGCCAAAATTAAGGCACTTCAACTGTATTTAAAATTTCAGTAATAATTTCGTCGGAAGTCATATTGTTGGCTTCAGCTTCGTAGCTCAAACCAATACGGTGACGAAGGACATCATAACATACGGCGCGAATATCTTCAGGAATTACATAACCTCTGCGTTTGATAAATGCATATGCTCGAGCAGCCAAAGCAAGATTGATAGAAGCACGTGGAGAAGCTCCAAATGAAATCATTTCTTTCAAGGCATCCAATCCATAATCTTGTGGAAAACGGGTTGCAAATACGATATCTACAATATAACGCTCAATTTTTTCGTCGATATATACCTGACGAACCACATCACGTGCCTCGATGATATCTTTTGGAGAAAGAATCGGAAGAATTTCCGGTTTATGCTTCAACAAGTTCTGGCGGATAATTAACTTTTCTTCCTCTTTGTTTGGGTAATTAATAATTACTTTCAACATAAAACGGTCAACTTGCGCTTCGGGAAGCGGATACGTTCCTTCTTGCTCAATAGGGTTTTGAGTTGCCAATACCAAAAACGGTTCTTCCAGCGGGTAAGTATTTTGACCAATTGTAACCTGACGTTCCTGCATGGCTTCCAACAAAGCACTTTGAACTTTAGCCGGTGCACGGTTAATTTCGTCCGCCAACACTAAATTTGCGAAAATAGGTCCTTTCTTAATGCTGAACTCTTCTTTCTTCTGACTATAAATCATTGTACCAATAACATCGGCCGGTAAAAGATCTGGTGTAAATTGAATACGACTAAAATCGGCTTTAATCAAGTCCGATAATGTTTTAATTGCTAACGTTTTAGCCAAACCAGGCACACCTTCTAACAGGATATGTCCATCAGATAGTAATCCGATTAATAAAGACTCTACCAAATGCTTTTGGCCTACAATAACCTTATCCATTCCCATGGTTAACGCATCAACAAAAGAACTTTGTTTTTCTATGCGTTCATTAAGCTCCCGAATATCAACAGATTGAATCATATTATTTTTTATTAGTTTTGCTTTTTATTTATGTAGCAAATATAGCATTAAAAAATGTGTTAATACCTTCATTTAATATCTATTAACCTGATTTTAGTTTAATAAATATTCCAACATCAAACTCCCTATTTTTCTAGGAAATTTATACATTTTTTGAACAAAAAAAAGTTCCGAAATTATCATTATTTCAGAACTTTTTCATTAATTGGTATTCAAAACCTATATTTACCGGCGCCTCTAATTTTGTTGCCGCTTCTTTACATATAAATCGTGTAACTCCAGTGCCTTTTTCATACATTTAGGATTCGAAACGTCGATCAAACGAGGATCGAGTTTGGGAATCTGAATCAACGTACCGGCAGCAATATGGTCGGGATTAGGAATATTAGCTTTATTCGCCTCATAAATATAAACCCAAAAATCCGACTTTTTATAATACTTCTTCGACATTAGAGTTAATCTACTTCCGGAAGTAATCCGTTCACTTCCAATAAACTTTTTGTATACTCTTGGTCCGTCGAGCATTAGTTGAAAACTATCAACCGATTTCTTTACCGGAACCGGCTTCTCCATTGATTTCACTAACGGTTTTACTGCCACCTGACCCACATTTTGTTTTGAAATAGAATCTCCAATTGAATCAACTACTTGTTTTGTCTTCGGCACCACCACTACCTCTGACGTTGCCTTCTTAGGTTCAGCCCATTTTGATACCGTATTAAACATCTCGGTCATCGAGAAGTTTTGCTTAGCATCTGTCGTAGCATTTTTCAGTGAAGTCAGCGAACTGTCGACAAGATTTGTAACTGGAGGTACTAAAAAATAAAGCCCAAACAACATTACCAGCAATGTCAACAAACCAGCAGGCACTAACCACCTTTTCTTTTTCTTCAAAAATTTCTGGTTGTCTAAAAAAGGATTGGGAACATACTCCTCCGAAATAACCGGTTCGGTTGTCAGAATATCATCTTCGTATTTTGGAATATCATAACTCGACACAGTTGTCTCATTTTCAACAGCAGCTGTCGTGTATTCTATTTTGGTCTCAATTTCAGGAGCAACTTCCGGTTTCAAATCCAAAATTGCCTCAGGAATGATTACTTCTTCAACCTTTTTTAGTTCTGATTTTTCTTCATTAACAGCACTTTCTTCTTTTATCACTTCAATATCGTCCAAAGCAGTCAAGTCGTAATCCTGTATTTCAATACGCTCCGACTTCACTTCTTCTGTCGGCAACACTTCTTCGACCACAATTTGTTTTTTCTTTGGCGACAAAGCCTGAATATCAGCCAAAAGTCCTTTTATATCAGCAGCTTGTTCATTTAACACGCGCAATGGATCCAACGTAACTTCATCAACAGCTATTTCATCCGAATCTTCATCATCCCCATCCAAAACTACCGGTTCGAGGTGCGCGAATGGCTCATTTACCACATTTTTCAACACCACATCAGGAACAAAAGTCACTTTAGAATATCCGGGAATAATGATATCTTCACCGGTATGAACATTTACACTTTTACGCGGCTCATTCCATTGAAGTTTGAACGTACCAAAGTTTTTTATCTTCACAACTTCGCCGGCCATTAAAGCCTCTTCAATAGATGTAATCATCACTTTCAGGAATTCTTCTGCAGCACGTTTACTAACCGACGCTTTCGAGGAAACGAGGTCAATAATCTCTTGAGATGAAATTTTATCCTTAATCATGGTGCGGAAGATCTTTAAGTTTTTCTTTTAAAATATTGCTTTGTTTAAAATTCACCACCAATTTAGGCGGAATCAATGTGCGGATTTGTGTAGAAGGATGAACCGAAAGACGTTCTTCCTTTTTTCGCACCTCAAAATTACCAAAACTCTGAAAACCAATCGTTTTGTCATCAGCTAAAAGTTCTGTGCACGTTTCAATGGTTTTCTCTAACAAATCAGCCACAATGGATTTGGGAGAATTCATTTTTTCTGCCATGCTGGCAATTAATTCTTTGTGATTCATAATTCGTTACAAGATTTTAGTTACAACAAAACAGAAAAAAAAATGGGATAACATGCTGTATACAGAACACATTCACTCCTATTTAATATTTATATCAACAAGTTGATTAATTTCTATTCGCCATACAAATCAAAGTCGGTAGATCCGACAATTTTCGCATTATAAAACGCTCCTTTTTTCACTCCTTGTGTTGTAATGGGGATCAGCACTTCAGGATCAACCTCCGGTGAGTCATACTCTGTTCTTCCCACAAAATACTCATCCTCTACCCTATCAATCATTACTTTCAGCGTTTTCCCTATTTTAGCCTGATTTATTTCAGCCGAAATTCCTTGTTGAATAGACATAATCTCGTCAACACGCCTATGCTTTACTTCCTCCGGAATATCATCCTTAAAAGTTTTGTAAGCGTAGGTGCCTTCCTCGTTCGAAAAAGCAAATGCTCCTAATCGTTCAAAACGTGCTTTACGGATAAAAGTTTTCAATTCCTCCACATCTTCTTCTGTCTCACCCGGGTGTCCTAGCAATAAAGTGGTTCGTAAGTGAATATCGGGGACTTCTGTGCGTAAGCAGTCAATCAATTCATACGTTTGTGCCGAAGTAATATTGCGACGCATTTTTGTCAACATATTATCGCTTACATGCTGTAATGCAATGTCCAGATAATTACAAACATTATCGCGTTCACGCATCACCTTCAACAAATCATAGGGGAAATGAGCCGGATATGCATAATGTAATCGCAACCATTCCACGCCATTAATATCGGAAAGCCGTTGGGTTAACTCTCTCAATTTGGATACTTTATAGCGATCCTGACCGTAATACGACAGATCCTGCGCTATCAACTGAAATTCCTTGACGCCATTCGACACAAGACCTTTTACTTCATTCTCAATATCCTCCATCGTACGCGAACGATGCTTTCCGGTTATAATCGGAATGGCACAATACGAACAGGTACGATTACAACCTTCTGAAATTTTAATATAAGCGTAATGATTAGGAGTTGTCAGCGTGCGTTCCAAGCGTAAATCAGCGCGATAATCCTGACCTAAATCGGTCAGAATATCGTTATAATTAAACTTACCGTAAAACTTATCAACTTCGGGCATTTCAGAACGTAGTTCTTTCAAATACCGCTCGGATAAGCAACCCATAACAAACAATTTTTGTATCTTTTGTTGTTTGCGCAAATCAGCAAACTGCAAAATGGTATTAATGCTTTCTTCTTTGGCATCACCAATAAATCCGCAAGTATTGATAATCACAATATCACCATCCGGATTTTCAGCATCATGCCTCACCGTATACCCCAACACATCGAATTGACGCATCAACTGTTCCGAATCAACAAGATTTTTTGAACAACCGAGTGTGATAACATCGACTATTCCCTTATTTATAATATTTTCCAATTTATTTCCTATTATCTTAATATGCAAACTCTTCAAGGATCTCTCTTGTCCCTATGACTATTCAAACAAAGTTTCAACAAATTTTTCTCGGTCAAAAATCTGCAAATGTTCCATTCCCTCGCCTAATCCAATGTATTTCACCGGAATTTTAAACTGATCGGAAATGCCAATCACCACCCCGCCTTTAGCTGTTCCATCCAGTTTGGTGATGGCCAATGCAGTTACATCCGTAGCTTTTGTAAATTGTTTAGCTTGTTCAAATGCATTTTGACCCGTAGAACCGTCCAACACTAACAATACTTCGTGTGGAGCATCAGGCACCACTTTTTGCATTACATTTTTAATTTTAGTCAACTCATTCATTAAGTTGATTTTATTGTGCAAACGACCTGCCGTATCAATGATCACTACATCGGCATTATTTGCTTTAGCCGAAGCAATAGTATCGTATGCTACAGCAGCCGGATCAGCACCCATTTTCTGTTTGATAACCGGCACGCCGGTACGTTCACCCCAAATAACCAACTGATCTACTGCAGCAGCACGAAAAGTATCAGCAGCTCCAAGATACACTTTTTTACCTGCTTTGGCAAATTGATAAGCCAACTTACCAATAGTGGTCGTTTTTCCCACGCCATTTACACCCACCACCATAATTACATAAGGCGAAGCCGGCAATTGTGCATCAAAATCAGCAGGCGAATCGGAATTAGTTTCCGAGAGTAAGCCTGCAATCTCTTCTTTCAAGATAACATTCAACTCCGAAGTATTTACATACTTATCCTGTGCCACCCGTTTTTCAATACGTTCTATAATGCGCAGGGTGGTTTCAACACCCACATCCGAAGTTATCAATACCTCTTCTAAATTATCAAGCACCTCATCATCAACCTTCGATTTTCCGGCAACAGCACGCGTTAATTTAGAAAACACACTTTCTTTGGTTTTAGACAATCCCTGATCGAGTGTTTCCTTTTTTTCTTTACTAAATAGATTAAAAAATCCCATATTTTCAATTAATAATTCACAATTAATAATTCACAATTACCACAATGGATATTAGCACTTTGCCTATAAACAATCTACTCACAAAATTAAGTTTTTTTTCTGAGTTTACCGCAAAAAAAATCCTCTCATTTTATAAATGAGAGGATTTTTCGAATTTTTCGAGAACGATATTTTTTATTTGGCGAAATAATCTTTCACTTTATCGTTGTGTACAATTTCTTCTTGGAACATAAATGCGCCGGTTTTAGGTGATTTTACCATCTTGATAACCTTTGCAAATGAACGACCTTCTCCTTTTTGGAGAGATGCTACCGCTTTTTTAGCCATGACTCAGATCTTATTTAATTTCTTTATGAACAGTTACTTTTTTAAGAATAGAATTGTATTTTTTCAATTCCATACGTGCTGGTGTGTTTTTTCTGTTTTTCACAGTAATATAACGCGATGTACCAGGCATACCGCTTTCTTTATGCTCTGTGCATTCCAAAATCACTTGGACTCTTGCTTCTTTTGATTTTTTTGCCATTGTAGTTTTCCTCCTAAATTATGCGTATAAATACCCTTTTTC
>Ga0209123_1000535_pt1 | contig 47743 bp, 34 predicted proteins | sample BarGraIncu00431A_FD_184500 | JGI IMG/M metagenome (GOLD analysis project Ga0209123, IMG submission 184500) | Arctic peat soil microbial communities from Barrow, Alaska, USA - Barrow Graham LP Incubations 004-31A (SPAdes) (version 2) | ecosystem: Environmental > Terrestrial > Soil > Wetlands >...
TAGGCGTCGCGATCGTCTTGTCCAGGGTGAACGTGATGTTCGCGTTCGAGGTGTTGCCGGCCTTATCCACGTCGGTAACCACTACGGTATGATCGCCATCGGCGGTCGGAGCGGTGTAGATGTTGGACGCCGCCCCGCTGTCAACCTGGTAACTTCTGGTCACGTCGGAGGCAACCGCGCTGAAGGTAAGCGACGCGTCGTTGGTCAGCAGGTCGATACCGGTACCCGTCGTCCCTGCGCCGAAGGTATCGTGCGCCAGCACGACCGTAGGCGTCGCAATCGTCTTGTCCAGGGTGAACGTGATGTTCGCATTCGAGGTGTTGCCGGCCTTATCCACGTCGGTGACCACTACGGTATGATCGCCATCGGCGGTCGGAGCGGTGTAGATGTTGGACGCGGCCCCGCTGTCAACTTGGTAACTTCTGGTCACATCGGAGGCAACCGCGCTGAAGGTAAGCGACGCGTCGTTGGTCAGCAGGTCGATACCGGTACCCGTCGTCCCTGAGCCGAAGGTATCGTGCGCCAGCACGACAGTAGGCGTCGCAATCGTCTTGTCTAGAGTGAACGTGATGTTCGCGTTCGAGGTGTTGCCGGCCTTATCCACGTCGGTGACCACTACGGTATGATCGCCATCGGCGGTCGGAGCGGTGTAGATGTTGGACGCCGCCCCGCTGTCAACCTGGTAACTCCTGGTCACATCAGAGGCAACCGCGCTGAAGGTAAGCGACGCGTCGTTGGTCAGCAGGTCGATACCGGTACCCGTCGTCCCTGCGCCGAAGGTATCGTGCGCCAGCACGACCGTAGGCGTCGCGATCGTCTTGTCCAGGGTGAAGCTGATGCTCGCATTCGAGGTGTTGCCGGCCTTATCCACGTCGGTGACCACTACGGTATGATCGCCATCGGCGGTCGGAGCGGTGTAACTGCCGGACGCCGTGCCGCCGTCCACAATGAAGCTGCGGGTCACGTCGGAAGCAACCGCGCTGAAGGTAAGCGACGCGTCGTTGGTCAGCAGGTCGATACCGGTACCCGTCGTCCCTGCGCCGAATGTATCATGCGCCAGCACGACAGTAGGCGTCGCGATCGTCTTGTCCAGGGTGAAGCTGATGTTCGCATTCGAGGTGTTGCCGGCTTTATCCACGTCGGTAACCACTACGGTATGATCGCCATCGGCGGTCGGAGCTGTGTAGATGTTGGACGCCGCCCCGCTGTCAACTTGGTAACTTCTGGTCACATCGGGGGCAACCGCGCTGAAGGTAAGCGACGCGTCGTTCGTCAGCAGGTCGATACCGGTACCCGTCGTCCCTGCGCCGAAGGTATCGTGCGCCAGCACGACTGTAGGCGTCGCGATCGTCTTGTCCAGGGTGAACGTGATGTTCGCGTTCGAGGTGTTGCCGGCCTTATCCACGTCGGTAACCACTACGGTATGATCGCCATCGGCGGTCGGAGCCGTGTAACTGCCGGACGCCGTGCCGCCGTCCACAATGAAGCTGCGGGTCACGTCGGAAGCAACCGCGCTGAGGGTAAGCGACGCATCGTTGGTCAGCAGGTCGCTAACGGTGCCGGTGGTCCCTGCCCCAAAGGTGTCATTGGTCAGCGTAACGGTCGGCGTCGCGATCGTCTTGTCAAGGGTGAACGTAATGCTCGAACTTGAGATATTCCCGGCGGTATCGACATCAGTCACCACTACCGTGTGGCTGCCGTCAGCGGTCGGAGCCGTATAGCTGTTGCCGGCCACCCCGCTGTCCACCTTGAAACTCCGCGTGACGTCGCCAGCCTTGCTGCTGAAGGTAAGCAATGCGTCGTTGGTCAGCAGGTCGCTAACGGTGCCCGTCGTTCCTGCCCCAAAGGTGTCATTGGTTAAAGCAACGGTCGGCGTCGCGATCGTCTTGTCCAGGGTGAACGTAATGGTCGAACTCGAGATATTCCCGGCGGTATCGACATCAGTCACCACTACCGTATGGCTGCCGTCCGCGGTCGGGGCCGTATAGCTGTTGCCGGCCACGCCGCCGTCCAACTTGAAGCTCCGCGTCACGTCGCCTGCCTGGCTGCTGAAGGTAAGCGACGCGTCGTTGGTCAGCAGGTCGCTAGCGGTGCCGATCGTCCCTGCCCCAAAGGTGTCATGGGTCAAAGCAACAGTCGGCGTTGCGATCGTTTTGTCCAGGGTGAAACTGAGGCTCGCGCTGGAGGTGTTGCCAGCCTTATCCACGTCGGTGACCACTACGATGTGATCTCCGTCGACGGTCGGAGCCGTGTAGCTGCCGGACGCCGTGCCGCCGTCCACAGTGAAGCTGCGGGTCACGTCGGAAGCAACCGCGCTGAGGGTAAGCGACGCATCGTTGGTCAGCAGGTCGCTAACGGTGCCGGTGGTCCCTGCCCCAAAGGTGTCATTGGTCAAAGCAACGGTCGGCGTTGCGATCGTCTTGTCCAGGGTGAAAGTAATGCTCGAACTTGAGATATTCCCGGCGGTATCGACATCAGTCACCACTACCGTATGGCTGCCGTCCGCGGTCGGGGCCGTATAGCTGTTGGCGGCCACGCCGCCGTCCACCTTGAAGCTCCGGGTCACGTCGCCAGCCAGACTGCTGAAGGTCAGCGATGCGTCGTTGGTCAGCAGGTCGCTAACGGTACCGGTGGTCCCTGCCCCAAAGGTGTCATTGGTCAGCGTAACGGTCGGCGTTGCGATCGTCTTGTCCAGGGTGAAGCTCAGGCTCGCGCTCGAAGTGTTGCCAGCCTTATCCACGTCGGTGACGATTACGATGTGGCTGCCGTCAGCAATCGGAGCCGTGTAGCTGATGGACGCCGTGCTGCCGTCCACCGTGAAGCTGCGGGTCACGTCAGCAGCGACTGCGCTGAGGGTAAGCGACGCGTCGTTAGTCAGCAGGTCGACACCGGTTCCCGTCGTTCCTGCGCCGAAGGTATCGTGCGCCAACACAACAGTAGGCGTCGCGATCGTCTTGTCCAGGGTGAAACTGAGGCTCGCGCTCGAGGTGTTGCCGGCCTTATCCACGTCGGTGACGATTACGATGTGGCTACCGTCGACGGTCGGAGCGGTGTAACTGCCTGACGCAGTGCCGCCGTCCACAGTGAAGCTGCGGGTCACGTCGGCAGCGACCGCGCTGAGGGTAAGCGACGCATCGTTGGTAAGCAGGTCGCTAACGGTGCCGGTGGTTCCTGCCCCAAAGGTGTCATTGGTCAAAGCAACAGTCGGCGTCGCGATCGTCTTGTCCAGGGTGAACGTAATGCTCGAACTCGAGATATTCCCGGCGGTATCGACATCAGTCACCACTACCGTATGGCTGCCGTCCGCGGTCGGGGCCGTATAGCTGTTGGCGGCCACGCCGCCGTCCACCTTGAAGCTCCGGGTCACGTCGCCAGCCAGGCTGCTGAAGGTAAGCGAAGCGTCGTTGGTCAGCAGGTCGCTAGCGGTGCCGATGGTCCCCGCGCCAAAGGTGTCATTGGTCAGCGTAACGGTCGGCGTTGCGATCGTCTTGTCCAGGGTGAAAGTAATGCTCGAACTCGAGATATTCCCGGCGGTATCGACATCAGTCACCACTACCGTATGGCTGCCGTCCGCGGTCGGGGCTGCATAGCTGTTGCCGGCCACCCCGCTGTCCACCTTGAAGCTCCGCGTCACGTCACCAGCTTGGCTGCTGAAGGTAAGCGATGCGTCGTTGGTCAGCAGGTCGCTACCAGTGCCGATGGTCCCTGCCCCAAAGGTGTCATTGGTCAAAGCAACAGTCGGCGTCGCGATCGTCTTGTCCAGGGTGAAGGTAATGCTCGAACTCGAGATATTCCCGGCGGTATCGACATCAGTCACCACTACCGTATGGCTGCCGTCCGCGGTCGGGGCCGTATAGCTGTTGCCGGCCACCCCGCTGTCAACCTTGAAGCTGCGTGTCACGTCGCCAGCCTGGCTGCTGAAGGTAAGCGATGCGTCGTTGGTCAGCAGGTCGCTACCAGTGCCGGAGGTCCCTGCCCCAAAGTTGTCATGGGCCAACGCAACGGTCGGCGTCGCGATCGTCTTGTCCAGGGTGAAGCTCAGGCTCGCGCTTGAGGTGTTGCCAGCCTTGTCCACGTCGGTGACGGTTACGACGTGGCTGCCGTCAGCAATCGGAGCAGTGTAGCTGCCGGACGCCGTGCCGCCGTCCACAGTGAAGCTGCGGGTTACGTCGGCAGCGGCCGCGCTGAGAGTGAGCGACGCATCGTTGGTCAGCAGGTCGATACCGGTGCCCGTCGTTCCTGCGCCGAAGGTATCGTGCGCCAGCACAACAGTAGGCGTCGCGATCGTCTTGTCCAGGGTGAAACTGAGGCTCGCACTCGAGGTGTTGCCAGCCTTATCCACGTCGGTGACGATTACGACGTGGCTGCCGTCAGCAATCGGAGCAGTGTAGCTGCCGGACCCAGTGCCGCCGTCCACCGTGAAGCTGCGGGTCACGTCAGCAGCGGCCGCGCTGAGGGTAAGCGACGCATCGTTGGTCAGCAGGTCGATACCGGTGCCCGTCGTTCCTGCGCCGAAGGTATCGTGCGCCAGCACAACAGTAGGCGTCGCGATCGTCTTGTCCAGGGTGAAACTGAGGCTCGCACTCGAGGTGTTGCCAGCCTTGTCCACGTCGGTGACGGTTACGACGTGGCTGCCGTCAGCAATCGGAGCAGTGTAGCTGCTGGACGCCGTGCCGCCGTCCACCGTGAAGCTGCGGGTCACGTCAGCAGCGACCGCGCTGAGGGTAAGCGACGCGTCGTTAGTCAGCAGGTCGATACCGGTACCCGTCGTTCCTGCGCCGAAGGTATCGTGCGCCAGCACAACAGTAGGCGTCGCGATCGTCTTGTCCAGGGTGAAACTGAGGCTCGCTCTCGAAGTGTTGCCAGCCTTATCCACGTCGGTGACGATTACGATGTGGCTGCCGTCAGCAATCGGAGCAGTGTAGCTACCGGACGCAGTGCCGCCGTCCACAGTGAAGCTGCGGGTCACGTCGGCAGCGACCGCGCTGAGGGTAAGCGACGCGTCGTTAGTCAGCAGGTCGATACCGGTACCCGTCGTTCCTGCGCCGAAGGTATCGTGCGCCAGCACGACAGTAGGCGTCGCGATCGTCTTGTCCAGGATGAAACTAAGGCTCGAGCTCGAGGTGTTGCCAGCCTTATCCACGTCGGTGACGATTACGACGTGGCTACCGTCAACAATCGGAGCAGTGTAGCTGCCGGACGCAGTGCCGCCGTCCACAGTGAAGCTGCGGGTCACGTCGGCAGCGACCGCGCTGAGGGTAAGCGACACGTCGTTAGTCAGCAGGTCGATACCGGTACCCGTCGTTCCTGCGCCGAAGGTATCGTGCGCCAGCACAACAGTAGGCGTCGCGATCGTCTTGTCCAGGATGAAACTGAGGCTCGCACTCGAGGTGTTGCCAGCCCTATCCACGTCGGTGACGATTACGACGTGGCTGCCGTCAGCAATCGGAGCAGTGTAGCTGCCGGACGCAGTGCCGCCGTCCACCGTGAAGCTGCGGGTAACGTCAGCAGCGACCGCGCTGAGGGTAAGCGACGCATCGTTGGTCAGCAGGTCGCTACCAGTGCCAATGGTCCCTGCCCCAAAGTTGTCATGGGTCAACGCAACGGTCGGCGTTGCGATTGTCTTGTCCAGGGTGAAACTCAGGCTCGAGCTTGAGGTGTTGCCAGCCTTATCCACGTCGGTGACGATTACGACGTGGCTACCGTCAGCAATCGGAGCAGTGTAGCTGCCGGACCCAGTGCCGCCGTCCACAGTGAAGCTGCGGGTCACGTCGGCAGCGACCGCGCTGAGGGTAAGTGACGCATCGTTGGTCAGCAGGTCGCTACCAGTGCCAATGGTGCCTGCCCCAAAGTTGTCATGGGTTAAAGTAACGGTCGGCGTTGCGATCGTCTTGTCCAGGGTGAAGCTCAGGCTCGCGCTCGAAATGTTGCCAGCCTTATCCACGTCGGTGACGATTACGACGTGGCTGCCGTCAGCAATCGGAGCAGTGTAGCTGCCGGATGCAGTGCCGCCGTCCACAGTGAAGCTGCGGGTCACGTCGGCAGCAACCGAGCTGAAGGTAAGCGACGCATCGCTGGTCAGCAGGTCGCTACCAGTGCCAATGGTCCCTGCCCCAAAGTTGTCATGGGTCAGCGCAACGGTCGGCGTCGCGATCGTTTTGTCCAAGGTGAAGCTGAGGCTTGCGCTCGAGGTGTTGCCAGCCTTGTCCATGTCGGTGACCACCACGACGTGACTACCGTCGACGGTCGGAGACGTGTAGTTGCCGGACGCCGTGCCGCCGTCCACAGTGAAACTGCGGGTCACGTCAGCAGCGACCGCGCTAAGGGTAAGCGACGCATCGTTGGTCAGCAGGTCGCCAGCGGTGCCGATGGTCCCTGCCCCAAAAGTGTCATGGGTCAGCGCAACGGTCGGGGTTCCGATCGTTTTGTCCAAGGTGAACGTAATGCTCGAACTTGAGATATTCCCAGCGGTATCGACATCAGTCACCACTACCGTATGGCTTCCGTCCGCGATCGGGGCCGTATAGCTGTTGGCAGCCACCCCGCCGTCCACCTTGAAGCTCCGCGTCACATCGCCAGCCTGGCTGCTGAAGGTAAGCGATGCGTCGTTGGTCAGCAGGTCGCTAGCGTTGCCGGCGGTCCCTGCCCCAAAGGTGTCATGAGTCAGCGCAACGGTCGGGGTCGCGATCGTCTTGTCCAGGGTGAAGCTGAGGCTCGCGCTCGAGGTGTTGCCAGCCTTATCCACGTCAGTGACGATTACGACGTGGCTGCCATCCGCGATCGGGGCCGTATAGCTGTTGGCGGCCACCCCGCCGTCCACCTTGAAGCTCCGCGTCACATCGCCAGCCTGGCTGCTGAAGGTAAGCGATGCGTCGTTGGTCAGCAGGTCGCTAGCGTTGCCGGCGGTCCCTGCCCCAAAGGTGTCATGGGTCAGCGCAACGGTCGGGGTCGCGATCGTCTTGTCCAGAGTGAAGCTGAGGCTCGCGCTCGAAGTGTTGCCAGCCTTGTCCACGTCGGTGACGATTACAACGTGGCTGCCGTCAGCAATCGGAGCAGTGTAGCTGCCGGACGCAGTGCCGCCGTCCACAGTGATGCTGCGGGTCACGTCGGCAGCGACCGCGCTGAAGGTAAGCGACGCATCGTTAGTCAGCAGGTCGCTACCAGTGCCAATGGTCCCTGCCCCAAAGTTGTCATGGGTCAGCGCAACGGTCGGCGTTGCGATTGTCTTGTCCAGGGTAAAGCTCAGGCTCGCGCTCGAGGTGTTGCCAGCCTTGTCCACGTCGGTGACGGTTACGACGTGGCTGCCGTCAGCAATCGGAGCAGTGTAGCTGCCGGACGCCGTGCCGCCGTCCACAGTGAAGCTGCGGGTCACGTCGGCAACGGCCGCGCTGAGGGTAAGCGACGCATCGTTGGTCAGCAGGTCGCTACCAGTGCCAATGGTCCCTACCCCAAAGGTGTCATGGGTCAAAGTAACGGTCGGCGTTGCGATCGTCTTGTCAAGGGTGAAGCTGAGGCTCGCGCTCGAGGTGTTGCCAGCCTTGTCCACGTCGGTGACGATTACGACGTGGATGCCGTCGAGAGTCGGAGCCGTGTAACTGCTTGACGCCGTGCCGCCGTCCACAGTGATGCTGCGGGTCACGTCGGCAGCGGCCGCGCTGATGGTAAGCGACGCATCGTTGGTCAGCAGGTCGCTACCAGTGCCAATGGGCCCTGCCCCAAAGTTATCATGGGTCAGCGCAACAGTCGGCGTCGCGATCGTCTTGTCCAAGGTGAAGCTCAGGCTCGCGCTCGAGGTGTTGCCAGCCTTATCCACGTCGGTGACGATTACGACGTGGCTGCCGTCAGCAATCGGAGCAGTGTAGCTGCCGGACGCCGTGCCGCCGTCCACCGTGAAGCTGCGGGTCACGTCGGCAGCGGCCGCGCTGAGGGTAAGCGACGCATCGTTAGTCAGCAGGTCGCTACCAGTGCCAATGGTCCCTGCCCCAAAGGTGTCATGGGCTAAAATAACGGTCGGCGTCGCGATCGTCTTGTCAAGGGTGAAGCTGAGGCTCGCGCTCGAGGTGTTGCCAGCCTTATCCACGTCGGTGACGATTACGGCGTGGCTGCCATTGGCGGTGGGAGCGATGTAGCTGCCGGATACCGCGCCGCCGTCCACCGTGAAGCTGCGGGTCACGTCGGCAGCGACCGCGCTGAGGTTAAGCGACGCATCGTTGGTCAGCAGGTCGCTACCAGTGCCGGTGGTCCCTGTCCCAAAGGTGTCATGGGTCAGCGCAACGGTCGGCGTCGTAGGTGCAGCTACGTCAACAACATACGTTTTTGTGAGGGTTGCTGTCGCGGTATTACCAAAGAGGTCCCTGGTGGTCACACTCGCAGCGATTGCATGGTCCGCGTCGGCTGCCAGATCGCTCCCGGCCACGCTGATACTGAATCCCTTGTCCGCCCCCACGGTCCCCGTAGTGTTGACGCCATTCACCGTCAAGGTGACCGTGTCGCCGACTTTGGCGTCGCCGCCTACCGTGCCGGTGATCGCTACCCTGCCGGCAGCTTCGGAGGCGTTAATAATGTTGTCGGATGTGACGCTGGTCGCAATGACTATGCTCGGGATAGGAAGTGCGCTATTTGGATTGAGATCGCCGACAGTAGCGGTACTTGCGGCTGCGTCAAAAGCGCTGCCGGTATAACTGCTGGTGACTGAGGTCAAATTCCCGGTTGATGCCGTTGCGAGTATCTGATCGGCCATGGCCCCTTGGGCTACGACCTGGGCCTGTGCGATGCTGACCATTATCGAACTTATATCGCTGCCGGAAGCTAGGGCAGAATCTATGTTATCAGCAGCAGCGGCCGACATTGCTGACAAATCGCTCGCCATTCCGGCTACTTTGGCCGCCGCTGCTATCAGGCTAGCGTTACCCGACACAGTTACACTCTCATTCACAATACTTTGCAGCACCGTCGTATCGCTGAGACTGACAGTCCCGTTACTAGAAGTGCTAATGGCGTGCACCAGCGAGGTAAACAGCGATTGAGCCGCAGTAGACACATCCAGTTTGTCAGCTCCGCCTGCTGCACCGATAAGTGCTTGGCCCGCAGCAACTATAAAGTTGGCAATTTTGGCCGCTTCAGCCTGCATCTGGGCACCCAAAGTCCGCTCTGCAAGCGATGCAGTCGAACTCAACGATGTAGCCAAGGGGTCGAAGGTGGCGAGGTCGAATTTGCTGGCGTCCAGCCCGAAGGCTTTTGCCACGGTCAGTTCCGCCTCGGCTGCGCTTTGCCCCTGGGCTACAAAACCCTGTTGCAAGGTCGTGAGCGGGTTGATCATGGTCGAGCCCTGGGTGGCGGTAAGGACACCCTTGAAGGCGCTGCCGGTCGACAGGTCGGTACCGCCAGTGGCGATCAGGGCGCCTTTGGCCCCGTTAAGAGTAAAGTTGCCCTTGCCGTCAGTGACCGTCTTTGCCTCGCCCACGTTCCAGACGCCGTCGCCGTTGGCGTCCGCAAAGACGGTGGCGCCGCTTAGATAACCGTCGGCAAGTTTGCCGACCAGCGGGCTGGCGGCGATTCCGGTGATTGCGGCGGCAATGGAACCCTTTACTTCCTGGGTACCCAGCATGAGCTTCCCGCCAACGACCCCAATCTGGGTACCGACGGCGTCGGCGAAGTTGAGGGTGGCAAGGCTTGCTGAAAGCGGGATATAGGTGCTGCCGTTTATGTTAGTCAGCTTCAGCCTGGAGCCATCCTGCGACACCTGGTAGCTCTCGAAAGTACCTTCCATGGTGATGACGTCGCCACCGCCGCCGCTGTTCACCACGACATTTATCGCAGTGGCGCTAACGTTGATCTTCTCAGACCCGGTGGTCCCGAATATCTCGTCGCTGCCATCAAGTGTGAATACCTTGCCGGCGTCCTGATTACCGACTGTTACTCCTTTAGCCAAAGAGGTGACAGCCGCTGACTCAATGGTAATTCTGTCAGCCCCAAGGGATCCGAATATATCGTTAGAATTGTCGCTCGTGTGACGAATGGAATTAACATCTTCTATGACTATCTTGGACATCTATTTATTCTCCCTTTCAGCTACAGGTGTGTACATTGAATTAATTGTGCAGGGAGGAATCGCCGGCATCAATCACTGAGTTAAGTTCGTTATCTCGACTTACTTGAACTCTATGTCCCCTACAGCAAGCGCGTTAAAAGAAGCCACGTCGAAAACTAAACCGGTAAATCCGGCAGGTATGACTCCTTGCAGCACTATCCTATTGAGGGCCGTGCCACTGTTGTAGGCTATGATGACATCACCGGCGGAAGTGCTTGAAATAGCGGCATCGTACTGCGCCGAATTGGCACCGGTGACAGTAATTTTATCGTCGGCGCCGAAACCTTGAATAATGACGTTATTAGCAAAGCTAGCGTCGTCCGTGAAATTAATAGAACCGGTTGCAGCAGACAGAGTCACCGGCGCATTTAAAGTCCCGAGAGCATCAATGCTGGTGCTTTGCATGGCAGGCGTATTTTCACCAGAGCCAGAACCAGAACCGCAAGCCCCAACCATCATCATCGCTCCAGCCAAAACAGCAGCACGCAGTATCGTCAAAACCTTCGTCATCATGATTTACTCCTTATTTATAAAACAATTTTAATACATAGATACGCCACTTTACCTATTGCCAGGGTTTCCGGTGCTCTGGCAAAACTCGTCAAGCTATTAAGTAATTACAATCACCATATCGGCTACCCTGAACGAATCTGAAGTCGTTTATATATTAATTTACACCAACAACAGTCATTCATTTCTTCTTGATAGCAGCTGTGCCAGCTCAATATTGACGACTCACTGCAGGAGAATGAGGCTATTGGAACTGATGTTGCTGATTGACCTTACGGCTAGCCAGAAACCATGAATTTAGGCACCTAAAGATTTATTTTTTCGATTGTTTTACACCATTGCCAGCTGTACGCTTTTGCTACGTGTCAGATTTATCTAGCAGTGTCAGGCTTGAATTGTTCAGTGCCAGTCAAATTTAGGCTATGAGTCGAACTGCCCAATAATTACACTAACCGTACCGATACTATGAGCACAATGGCATGAAAGAAGCATTGAGCTATAATCCGCTGAACTATAAGAACAACAGTTTTCAAACGGGCGCTAATCGGGCACAACGACGAATGGGAAGTGCCAGCGAATAGTTCACCATAAGCGACTGGGGATTGTCGCTAGTTTTGACTGCCGACCGCCACCAAGACTGCCGCCAAACTACCTGGGCCGGTCAGGCAAGCGATGAACAGAGCTATACGGGGTAAAAAACAACAGCCCCACCAAAGGAATCTGCTCCTTTTAGATGAGGCTGTGACGTCACTTTGTATTGAATCGGGATGAGGCAACTGGTCCCGTCGTCAATACCCATTGACGATACTGGGTGCTTTACGTACATTGTTCTTTCTGTTTAATCCTTTAAGACGAGGCAATTCTAAACGGTCCTGTCTCGGGCTTGAGAAACCGGAACCACTCCTGACACCGGGCACTTGGTCCCGACGCCTGACCCAGGAACACCGCATCGTTTATCTGATCCGTGATGACCGAATAGATTTTTTGCAGGCGAGGTATCACAACTAATGGCCGCCCTTTCGCTTGCCACCCTCTTTCTTTTGCTGCTGACAGGCTCAGCCTTACTGGGCAAGCTCCCTTTCGCGACACTATCACTCTATCTCGGCGCCAGCACCCTAACCTTCTTTGCCTACTGGTTGGACAAGTCGGCGGCGCGGAAGGCACAGTGGAGAATGCCAGAGAATACTTTGCAACTGCTGGGACTTATAGGCGGCTGGCCCGGTGCTTTAATAGCGCAGAGGTTGCTGCACCACAAAACGAGGAAACTCTCCTTCCAGGTCGTTTGCTGGATTACCGTCGTGCTGAACTGCGGCTTTCTTACCTGGTTGCTGTCCCCTTCCGGATGGAACCCTCTACACCCTCTACACCCTCTACACCCTCTACACCCTCTACACCCTCTACACCCTCTACACCTGCTGCACTGAGAGTCTGCATCTGAGTCCTTAAAGAGCCTGCCTCTGGGTCCTTAAGAGTCTGCATCTGCGTCCTTGGAGAGTCCGCTACCAATTTCTCAAAGGTTCCGCGCTGCCTAAAAGACCCCTGCCCGCTACCCCACCCGCTCCTCACGGCACGATATTCACCTCGGTTCCCACCTTGATCCTGTGTGCCAGCGCCAGTCCCTGCGTGTTGTCCATGACAAAACAACCACCCGTCACCCGGCGCCCTACCCTCTTCGGGTTGTTGTTGCCGTGGATTCGGTAGATCGCGCCCTTCCAGGTCCGGTGCGACAGCGAAATCTTGAAAGCTCCCATATAGTTCAGCGGGTCACCGGGCGGGACCTTCGGCGGAAGTTCAATGCCGCGCTCCCGAAAGACCTGCCGGGAGTACTCCGTCGGATACCACCACGGGTCAAAGGAAATTGCGGTCACCTTACCGGGACCGGTCGGGTAGGTTTTGAGCCCCCGGGCCACGGTGCCGACCGAATACTGCGCGACGACCTCAGGCGGGGCGCCGTCCTTTTTTTCAAAAAGCGTCAGCAGATTACGGCCGATGCTGATCTCTACAAAGTAGGTGCCGTGCGACGCTACCGTTTTGCCGGCTACCGGGGTTTTCAAGACAACGGGGGATGTTTCCAAGGCGAAAGCGGGTAGGATGGAGAGGAAGAGGGTACAAATTGCGCTGCAAAGCATTCTGACTGACATGGGAACCTTCCCTGCGGTAAAACCGGCACAGAAGGCAGCGCTTCAAAATCGGCTGGATAAAAACGCCATCAGGTGCGGCCCTCTTGGTAGGTCAATTTTACCACGTATCGCCCCTGCAAAGGCATTGTCCGATAGATCAGTCGAAACTGCGCAGTACCTCCCGGGCGATGATCAACCTTTGAATCTCATTGGTTCCTTCGTAAATGGAAGTGATCCTGGCGTCCCGGGCATAGCGCTCCACCGGGAAGGTCGAGGTGTAGCCGTAACCGCCCAGCATCTGCACCGCGGAGTAGCAGGCCCTGTTGGCCGCGTCCGTTGCGAACAGCTTTGCCATGGATGCCTCCTTGGCAAAGCTCCTGCCGCTCTCCTTGCGAAATGCCGCGTTCATGAGGAGAAGCCGCGCCGCTTCCAGCTCCGTGTAGGCATCCGCGATCTTCCACTGCAGCGCCTGAAAGGAGCTGATCTTCTGACCGAACTGGACCCTTTGCGAGGCATAGGCCGTGGCGTAGTCCATGGCGGCGAGCCCCACCCCCAGGCCGAGCGAGCCGATGCCGATCCGTCCGCCGGCGAGTTCGCCGATCGCGACCTGAAAGCCGTCATTGAGTTCTCCCATCAGGGCGTCCCGGGGAATGCGGCAATCGTTGAAGAAAAGCTCGTTGGTGGCCGAGGCGTGCTGCCCCGTCTTTGGTTCCTCCTTTCCGACCACTATGCCGGGGGTATCAGCGTCAACCAGAAAGCAGCTGATCCCCTTTCCCTGGGGAGCCGTCTGATCGGTGACGGCCCAGACCACGAAGACCCCGGCATAGGGAGCGCTAGTGATAAAGATTTTGGAGCCGTTCAGGACCCAGCCGTTGCCGTCCAGGTCCGCGCGGGTCGTCATGGCCGAGGGATCGGAACCGGCGCCCGTTTCGGTAAGGGCGAAGCTGGCGGCGGCGAACTCGCCCGAGCAGATTTTCGGGAGGTAGTTTAATTTCTGGGTTTCAGAGCCGACCGATTGGATAACCTCGCAGACCATGTTGTTGACCGAGACCGTCACCGCCGTCGAGGCGCAGGCACGGGCAATCTCAGTCAGCGCCACGGAGAAAGCGACCACGCCCGCCTGCGCGCCGCCGTAGGCGTCGGAGATATTCAGACCCATAAAGCCGAGCTGCGCGAGTTTCTTGAGATTGGCAAGAAAAGCGGGCCGGTCTCCCACCTGGTCGAGCTTGGCCGCCAGGGGAGCGAGCTGCGCCGCGGCGAACTCCCGGGCCGTATCCTGGATCAGCTTTTGTTCTGCGGAGAGATCAAGATTCATGCGGGCTCCGAGGGGGCAACCCCCTGCTTCACTTCGTTCAGCTTCCCCCCTATTTCATAGGGGGATTTACGGCTAAGTCCCCCCTGCGCAGTAGGGGGGGAAGGCTCGCGCAGCGAGACAGGGGGGTGTTTCTGCGCCTTTAGATTCACCTGTTGGCAAGCTTCGCCGTCAGCGCCGGCACGAATTGCATGACATCCGCCACCACCAGCACGTCGGCCACCTCACCGATCGGCGCATCCTTGTCCTTGTTGATGGCAACGATGAAGCCGGATTTCTTCATGCCGGCCAGATGCTGAATCGCCCCGCTGATGCCGCAGGCTATGTAGAGTTTGGGGTTCACCGTCTGGCCGGTGGTGCCGACCTGGTGCCCGTGCGCGACCCAGCCGCCATCGACCACCGGACGACTGGCACCTAGTTCGCCGCCCAGCGCCTTGGCAAGCGCCGCGATGATCGGGACATTCTCCATCTTGCCGATCCCCCGCCCGGCGCTGACAATGACCTCCGCCTTGGCTAGATCCACCCCCTTTTCCGCAGCCGGCTCATAACCCAAAAAGATCACTCCGGCCGTCCCTTCCACATCGAGAGGCTGCAGCTGTGGGGCTCCGCCCGCCTTTTGCACCGGAAAGGCGCCCCCTTGCAGGGTAAGTACCGCCCGGCCGCCCTGCGGCTGCACCGTGCGCCGCATCTTGGAGTTGCAGCAGGGAAGCTCGAACCCCCCTTCCACAACAGCAACCACCTCGGAGATCTGCGCGACTCCCAGTGACGCGGCAATGCGAGGAGCCAGATCCCAGCCATAGGAGGTGTGCAGGAAGACGACGTAATCGGGTTTTTCCCGTTCCACCGCCGCCAGGACCAGCTTTTTGTGGAGATCCGGATTGTACTCGCCGTACTTCCCAACGTCAGCCAAATACACTTTTCCATCATATTGCAGGAGTTCCCCAGCGCGCCCGACCAGCACCATGGCCGTGTCGGCTCCCAGCTGAGCTGCAAAGCCGAACAACTCATAACTGTATTCAAGTAGTTTCCCGTCCCTATATTCGCCAACCAGCAGTGCTTTCATATCATCCTCCTAGCGCAGAACCGTGGTTTTTTCCTTGAGTATTCCGAGCAGTTTGTCCACCAGGGCCCCGACATCGCCTTCCAGCACGACCCCGCTCCCCTTCTTGGCTGGCGGATGAAAGCTCGCCGTGACCGTCCGCGGCTCTTCGTGCAGCAGGTCGGCGACCGGAATGGCGAGGATCTCCTTCTTCTTCGCCTTCATGATGTTGGGAAGGGTTGGATAGCGCGGCACGTTCAAACCGAGCTGGCAGGTTACCACTGCCGGAGTCCGGAGCTGTACGATCCCTTTGGTGCCACCCTCCAGCTCACGCCTGACCGTCACCAGCCCGTCGGCGTACTCGAAACCGACCACCGTTGTAGCGCAGGAAAAATTGAGGATTTCTGCGACGGACACCCCGACCTGGGCGGAGCCGCGGTCCAGGGACTGCAGCCCGGTAAAGATCAGGTCGAAGTTTTCCGCCTTGGCGAACCCGGCGATAATGGAGGCCACCTGCCAGGGATCCTTCAGATGCACGGCGGGATCCTGGACCTGCACGCCGCGGTCGCATCCCATGGCGAGCGCCTTCTTCATTGTTTCCACCACCCGGTCCGGACCTATGGAGAGGACCGTCAGTTCCGGCTCTCCGCCCAGTTGCTCCTTAAGGCGGACCGCCTGCTCGACGGCGTACTCATCGTATTCGTTCATTCGGAAGGCGAGATCGGTATCCGAGAACCAGACTCCGGCGCTGTCCGGCCTGAACCTCGACTCCATGTCAGGGACCTGCTTGATACAAACGAGAATTTTCATGATTACCCCCTGCGCCCACGGACCAGAACGTGAGAGCGCCGATTAAAAAGTGCCATCCGCTTGCGACAACTATAGCTCAGAAACCACCGGCTGGCTGCATTATAAAAGCCTATGTTTTACCAACAGGGATCATCCTCATTTCGGCGTTGCTGGCTGTATGTTCGGATAGTTGAAGTTGAACCAAAGGGGGAGTCCTGATCTGCAGCAGTCCCGATGCGGATACCCGTAAAGGTATCCCTACAAAAAGCCGCACTAGGTAGGGGCACCCCTTGCGGGTGCCCTATGCGGAAGAGACTGCAGGTCAGCACTAACCAGATTTTGGCTGACCTTCAAGCCGCTTACGCCACCCAGGATTCCCCTCGCCATTCAAGCAAGCAGCAGCTTGGAGATGATCACCCGTTGCACCTCGTTGGTCCCCTCGTAGATCTCGGTGATTTTCGCATCGCGGAACATCCTTTCCACCTCATAGTCGCAGATGAAGCCATAGCCACCGTGGATCTGGATCGCCTCCTTGGTGACGTAGGTGGCGGCCTCCGATGCCAGCAGCTTGCAAAGGGCCGACTCCATGGTGTAACTCTTCTTGGCGTCTTTGAGACAGGCCGCCTGGTAGGTCATCAGCCTGGCGCACTCGATCTTGGCATACATGTCGGCGAGCTTGAACTGGATCGCCTGAAGGTCGCAGATGGGAGCGCCAAACTGTTTGCGCGTCTTGGAATGTGCCAGGGAGCGCTCGAAGGCCCCCTCAGCGATCCCCAGGGCCTGGGATGCAATGCCGATACGGCCGCCGTTCAGCGTATCCATGGCAATTTTGAACCCCTGTCCCTCGCTTCCCAGCAGGTTCTCCACCGGGACACGCACGTCATCCAGGGCAAACGCGGTCGTGTAGCTGCCACGAATGCCCATCTTCTTCTCGTTTCTCAGGATCACCACGCCGGGGGATTGCAGGTCCACGATGAAGGCCGAGACACCCTTGTGCTTGAGACTCTTGTCCGAAGTGGCGAAGACGATGCCGGTCCCCCGATATCCGCCATTGGTGATGAAGATCTTGGAGCCGTTTATCAGGTACTCGTCCCCTTCCCTTCGGAAGGAGGTGGTGATTGCTCCCGCATCGCTGCCGGCATCAGGTTCCGTCAAGAGGAAGCAGCCGATGATCGCGCCGCTGGTAAGTTTCGGAAGCCAGGCGCGCTTTTGCGCTTCGGTTCCGAAGCTATCTATCGGTCCGCAGCAAAGCGAGGTGTGGGCCGAGATTAAAACGCCGCTGGAACCGCAGGCCTTGGAGACCTCCTCGACCACGATCGCGTAGGAAAGCATATCCAACCCCGCGCCGCCGTACTCCTCAGGGAGATAGCTTCCGAGTAGCCCCATCTCTCCTATCTTGCCGACCAGCACATCGGGGATCATATGGTCCTCATCGATCTGCATGGCGATCGGCTTGATCTCCTTCTCCACGAAAGCACGCACGCTGTCGCGCAATACCCGGTGATCCTGGCTCAGTTCGAAATCCATTGATTACCCCCATTCGAATCCAGCGCTCCCACGCTCCCGCGTGGGAACGCAGCCAGGGACGCTCCCGCGTCCCGGTTTGGCCTTCAGTGCCCCGCTTCCGGCAGATTTGGTAGGGGCGAATAATTATTCGCCCGTTCGCAGCAGCCACCAAGCGAAAAAACAACAAGCATCAGGCACCGGTGAAAACCGCCTTGCGCTTCTCCACGAAGGCGGCCATCCCCTCACGCTGGTCCGCAGTCGCGAAAAGTACGCCGAAGAGTGCGGCCTCGTAACGAAAGCCGTCCTCCTTCCCCATGTTGAGCCCGTTGGCAATGGCGTCCTTAGCGTAGCCGACTCCGAGAAGTCCCGTTTTGGCAATCGCGGCGGCCGTCTCCAGAGCCTTTGGCAGCAGTTCTTCGGCACCGAAGACCTCGTTGACCACCCCCCAGAGAGCGCCCTTCTGCGCCGTGATCATCTTTCCCGAGAAGATCATCTCGTTAGCCCGGTTGGGGCCGATCAGGCGTGCCAGGTTTTGGGTGCCGCCAAAGCCAGGCATAATCCCGAGGCTTACCTCGGGAAAGCCCAGCTTGGCCGTGTCGCTTGCGTAGATGAAGTCGCAAGCGAGAGCCAGTTCCAGTCCGCCTCCCAGGGCGAACCCGTTCAGCGCGGCGATAACCGGTTTTTTCATCTTTTCGATGGCCAGCATGACCCGCTGCCCTTTCAAGGCAAACTGATGCCCTTCGAGCGCGCTCATGTCAGCCATCTCTTTGATGTCAGCCCCGGCCACGAAGGCCTTTTCCCCGGCTCCGGTAATGACGATCACCTTGACTGCGTCATCGCGCTCCAACTGATAGAAGGCGCACTCGAGCTCGCAGAGGAGCTCGCTATTCAAGGCATTGAGGCTCTGTGGACGATTCACCGTGAGCTTGGCAATCCCGTCAGTCGTTTCCAGCAATAGGCTCTTAAAATCCATAACGGGCACCCCCCATTGTTATTATGCTTTAGGCCTTAGTAACGGTAAAAACCTCTGCCCGACTTCCGGCCCAGGTAACCCGCATTCACCATTTTCACCAGGAGTGGGCAGGGTCGATATTTTGGGTCCTTGAAGCCGTCGAAGAGCACGTTAGCGATGGCGAGCACCGTGTCAAGCCCGATGAAATCCGCCAATGTCAGCGGTCCCATCGGCTGGTTGGTACCAAGCATCATGCCACGGTCGATGTCCTCGGCGCTCGCCACCCCCTCAAAAAGTGCGAAGATGGCCTCATTGATCATCGGGATCAGCACCCGATTCACGATGAAGCCGGGGTAGTCCTGCGAGAGCGCCATTTCCTTGTCCAGAGATGCCACCAGGGCCTTTGTCGTCGCAAAGGTCTCCTCGCTGGTGGCGTGCCCCCGAATCACTTCCACCAATGTCATGATCGGAACCGGGTTCATGAAGTGCATACCGATCACCTTGTCCGGCCTCTTGGTGGCCGACGCGATCCTGGTGATCGGCAGTGACGAGGTGTTGGTGGCAAGTATGGCTGAGGGCTGCACCAGTTGGTCAAGCCTGGCAAATATTTCCAGTTTGAGCGCTTCGTTCTCGGTGACCGCCTCGACGCAGAAGTCGCTGGCGGCAAGCGCGACCATGTCGCAGGTAGTAACAATGCGCCCCATGCTCTCCTCGACCAGACTCTCGGGGATGCCGCCCTTCTTCACCTGCCGCTCCAGGTTTTGCCTGATCACGGTGAGCGCCTTTTCCAGCTGGGGAGCCGAGATGTCATAGAGAACTACGTGATACCCCTTCAGGGCGAAGACATGAGCGATACCGCTTCCCATCTGTCCCGCGCCGAGCACCGCAATTTCATTTACCATCAAGAAACACCCTCCTTTGTTGTCCAATCTCGGCTAAAGTCAGCTATTTAGATTTAGGTTCCTCAAGAAGCACTCGATGCTGCAAAGGGCCACTCCCCAACCCTCCCCCTCCGGGAGAGGTGACTTTCGGAGGGTCAGAAATACTCAGAGGTGCTAGTCATCCAAGCCTGAGCCCTACACCCTTTCAAAGATCGCCGCCACAGCCTCCCCGCCGCCGATGCAAAGGGTGGCGAGGCCATAGCGGAGCTGTCGTTTCCTCAATTCCCGAACCAGGGTCGCCACCAGTCTGCCGCCGCTGGCACCGATCGGATGCCCGAGGGCGCAGGCGCCGCCATTCACGTTGACCTTATCGAGCGGAAGACTAAGTTTTTTGATGGCCTGCAGCGCCACGGAGGCAAACGCTTCGTTGATCTCGAAGAGATCGATCTCCCCGGGCGTAATGCCCGCCTTGGCGCAGACCCTTTCAATCGCTGCTACCGGCGCCTCGGGGAAATAATCCGGATGCAGGCTCGCGGTGGCATAGGCGACCAGCCGCGCCTTCGGAGCCAGTCGGTGCCGCTGCAACCCGGCAGTGCTCGACATCAGACAGAGCGCGGCGCCGTCGTTGATAGTGGAGGCATTGCCGGCGGTAATGGTTCCCTCCTTGCTAAAGGCGGGACGCAAGGCCGCCAACCGCGAGCTATCACCCCGGAACGGTTCCTCGTCGCGCTCGACTGTCTCGTCACCGGTGCGTCCCTTCTTGACGACGGGAACGATTTCCTCGGCGAAGATCCCCCCCTCGGCCGCTCCCCGGGCCAGACGGTAGGAGCGCTCGGCAAAGTCATCTTGCTCCTGTCGGGAGATCTGGCAGCGCCTCGCGCTGTCGTCACCGATCTCTCCCATATGCCGGCCGGTGTAGGGGTCCTGCAGCCCATCGTAGATCAACAGGTCCAGCAGTTCGCCGTGCCCGATCCGATAGCCGGCGCGCGCCTTCTTCAAAAAATAGGGGGCCTGGGACATGCTTTCCATCCCCCCGGCAATGACGAGTTCGGACTCACCAAGCCGGATGCTGTCGGCACCCAGCATGATCGCCTTCAGGCCGCTGCCGCAGACCTTGTTGACTGTCAGAGCGTGGACCTGGTCCGGAATCCCCGCTCCCCGCATCGCCTGGCGAGCCGGCGCCTGGCCACAACCACCGGAAAGCACCTGACCGATGATCACCTCGCTCAGTGCTTCCGGCGAAAGGGAGCAATAGTGCAAAAGCCCGCGCATGACTGTTGCCGCGAGCTGAGCTGCGGACTGATCGGCAAGGGCTCCCGAAAAGGAACCAAACGGCGTCCTCAGAGCCTCAACAACGAAGACATCTTCCATATTTGCAGCCTCCCGTCAGCGGTTTTTCCCAGCTACAATATACGTCCGTTTACGTGCAAGTCAAGCGGTTTCAAAACAAGCTTTTATTGCGATACAGCAGCCTCAAGAACCGCAAAAAAAACAGTTCTGAAACAAGGAGGAAATGGGGGATCTGTCTCACTGCGCAGCGCCGACTGGTTAGTGGCAGCGGCAGGCAATTCGGAAGGGAGGTGAGGCAGGTGGAGTCGAAGTTCCCGAGTTGGACGCAGGTAACCGGTCCAGGTCGAGTAGGAAAGCAGGAAGGACGAGCATTAAATCAGATCATTATTTTCGTCGGAAGATTCCTCGTCGGGTGCAGTAGTTTCACCATTGTTAATTCTGCCTTCCAGTTCCGACAACTGCTCGGTGAGCTGCTTAAAGAGCTTGTTCTTTTCCGAGATATCATGCGTCGTATCGAGTTTAGATAGGGAAGACAGGTACTTGGCATATGCATCGTCAAAAATCTTGGTCATGATGAATCCTCCATCTGCATAGCGGCAGGGTGCATAGGAGGATAGGTTTACCTTTAAATTAGTTTTTTTTCAAGTGTTATATCTCATGACACTGTCAATACGATATTTTTTTATTTGCGCCAAGGGATGGCCCGCTCCCGTAAAAAAACCGCTTGCCGCGAAAAGGTGACATTGGTTGTACGCTGTAGCCGGGAGGAGATCGGAGTAGAGGCACTGACGGGGGTGAGTAGAAAAGTAGGGGTGGGAGAAAGGAGGAGCAGTTTCTTTTTCAGCGCTTAAGCTAGCACAAGTCCGCCATGGATTCTACCCGGTTACGCCCATTTTGTTTGGCCCGATACAACGCTTCATCCGCCTGACGAAACAGGGCATCAACGCTTTCCACCAGGGCGGAGGGATAGGTGGCCACCCCAAGGCTGATCGTCACGGTCAGATCGTCCATGGGTGCCGGGAAAGAGAACCCGAGCACTGCCTGGCGCAGGCGCTCAGCAACGAGCACAGCGCCTTCGATCGGGGTCCCGGGGATCACCAGCACAAACTCCTCCCCACCATAGCGGGCGGCGCTGTCATAGGCGCGCAACTGCGCCTGGGCCAGGCCCGCGACCGCCGACAGCACGATATCGCCGTTTTGATGACCGTAACTGTCGTTCACCTTCTTGAAATAGTCAATATCGAGGATGATCAGGGAGAGATATTCCGCGTTACGCCGTGCCCGGAAAAACTCGCCGTCGAGGATCTCCGCCAGATAGCGCCGATTGAAGAGATTGGTGAGATGGTCGATGTTGGTGAGCTTTTTCAGCAGCTCATTGGCCTTTTTCAGTTCGTCCTGCAGTGACTTGATCTTTAACTGCACCTTGACCCGCGCCACCAGTTCGCCGGAATCGAACGGCTTGGTCAGATAATCGCTCGCCCCCTGCTCCAGCCCCTTGATTTTGGAGTTGAAATCCATCATGCCGGTCAGCATGATGATGGGCACGCCGATTAATTCGGGGCGGGACTCGACCAGTTGCAAAAACCTGAAGCCGTCCATGCGCGGCATATCCACGTCGCAGATGACGAGATCGGCCTTGGAGTCGATCAAGGACTTGAACCCCTCAAGACCGTCCTTCGCCTCTCGGTAATGATCAAAAAGCGCAACTTCCCTCAGTGTGCGCACCACCTGCTCTCGTATGGCCGCCGAATCATCGATTACCAGCACACTGGTTGACATGGGGAAAAGCCCTTTATCACTGGCAAAGAGGGCCAGCAGCAACCATTGCTGCCGGCAGGATGCTCAACTCGTCATGTTGCGGCGTCAGCTTGGATCTCTGTTTGTTAAAACCGGCGCACCCGGCAGCTTGACGCAAGGCTAGGCGCCTTGCCGTTGTCGGGTGCCACACTAGGTTCGGAAAGGTTTGACAAAAATATAGATTATCAGCAGAAATGGAAAAGTTGAAAATGCCGCTTCCAGATTGCCCTTGAACAACTGCCAAGTGCCGAAAGAGATCACGGTGAGAGCAAATAGGATAGTAAAGATAGCTACAGGTTTATTCATATCGGGATAGTACCCAATTGGGTTGGTTCTTGTCCAGATATTTAATGAAAATGGAGGGATGTGCCTTCTTATATTTCTTTTTTAAGGGGTGTTCCAGTCCCAGCAAAAGCGCAATTCCTCGCTGGCAACGATCAGCTCGCAGTAGGTTTTCTTGAAAGCGGCAAGGTTTGCCGCGCTGTCGAACTCCTCCTGCACGGATGTTTCGATCTGCGCATCGGGATGGTCCAGCAACTTCTCGAAGACCCCCTCGATGATCCCCGGCTTCCAGCCTGCCTTCTTCAATTCTTCTTTGAAGAGCGCTACATGAATGCTGTTATTGACACCATAATCTACCAAAAGTAGTACATTTCTGGCCATTTCTTGATCCCTCCCGAGCAATAGAACGGAAATTCCCCACCAAGGCCTACTCAAGCCACCTACCAGGAAGCAGGCAGCGCAGCCGAGGCACGGGGCGCAAAGCTTTAACCTACTAATACTACCACAAAAGTTCGCGATCGGACTCGAATTCCATTGCTTTGCCGGTGACAGGGTCCTGAAATTTCACCGATTTAGCCAAGAGTTGCAGCGGATTGGCGAAGTCGTCGGCACGCTCTTCCTGCAAGGTGGGATAATAGCGGTCGTTGAGGATACCGAAGCCGAGCCCGCTCATGTGGACCCTCAACTGGTGCGTCTTGCCCGTCACGGGGTTGAGCTGGAACCGCGCCAGACCGTCCTTTACCTGCACCAGGTTGATTCGCGAGCGGGCGTTCACGAGGCCCGGTTCTGTGTGCATCCTGAACCACGGCACACCCGGGACGATCCTGTTCTCAATCAGCCACTCGTTGCCCCCCGGATCCCCGACGACTGCAGACAGGGCTTGGTAGGACTTCTGAAGCTTACCACTTGTGAAGAGATCGTTGTAGAGAGCGCGGGTATTGGGATTGGCAGAGAAAAGAACAATGCCAGCCGTTTCCCGGTCGATTCGGTGCAGCGGAACAAGATCATGATTTCCCGTCGACTTTCTCAGCCGGTTCAACAGACACTCTTTGACATAGCGCCCTCCGGGAGTCACAGGAAGGAAGTGTGGCTTGCAAGCAACCAGTATTTCGGCATCCTGAAAAAGAATGGTCTCAAGGAAAGGGACAACCGGTTCCTTTTCCACTTCCCTGAAATAGAAGATTCTGCTCTGCGGCAGGTACTCGGAGTCAAACGTTATCGGACGACGATCCTCGCCGAGCACCTTTCCGTCCTGAATGCGTTTTTCCCAACAGGCGGGCGACACTTTGGGGAACCTTTGGCACAAAAAACCGAGAATCGAGGGGTAAGGCTTTTCGATGATCGGCATGGTGACGGTGGCAGGGTAAGGGGAGATTCCCACGGGGTTTCCTTTTCGGAAGATGCCATCTGGCAAAGGCGAACTTACTCTCATTGGAGGGGTGGATCAGATCGGAGAGCAGCATACCACGTAACGGCAGCCGGGGCAAATCGGATCGGTTGACCGGAGAACTCTCCCTCCCCTTCAAGAGGCGCTGCAGTTAAGTTAAGGACCGGGCTAGGACTGGATCGGTCAGTGTCCCCCCTGTGGAACAGGGGGGAAGGCTCGCGCAGCGAGACAGGGGGGTCTTTAGCCCGGGCAAATCACCCCCCTGCCTCTCTACGTTCGGCTTCCCCCTATTTCATAGGGGGGATATAGCACCGCTCTTCATCGGTTTTACTTATCTTAACGGCAGTACCTGCAATACAAGGGTCGGGGTGGGAATGTGCGCAAAACGCCCTATAAATCGAACTAAAAAAAAGGGGCAACCCGTCGGTTGCCCCGCATTGAACGGCCGGCAGATAGGCCGATTGCAACGGATAGCCCCTGTCAGACATAGACGATCTCATCCGGTATATCGGTGATCTTTTCGCCCCCCGCCTGGCTGACGGCAAAGGTATTCTCAATCCCTATCACCCCTTCTCCTGGAATGACGAACTTAGGCTCGATCGCGATGGTCTGGCCCGCCTGGAGTTCCACCTTGAAACCCTGCGCGATCACGGGAAACTCGTCCAGTTCCAACCCCACGCCGTGACCGACGAAGCGGGCGTTTTCTCCCGGCGGCCCCATGAAATAGCTCCCCAACCCCGCCTTTTCCGCCAGATCGGCGGCGCCCAGGAAGAGTTCCTGGCAGATGGCTCCGGGCTTTAGCTGCAGCGCAAGATAGGACTGAATGGCCAGGGAGGTTTCAAAGGCGTGCCTGAGCGTTTCGGAAAGAGGACCCAAGGCAAAGACACGCGTCATGTCGACGATGTAGCCGTCAAAGACCCCGGTGTAGTCGATGAACACCGGCGAGCCCGCGACTACCGTGGCGAGCGAGGCGCCGTGGGGCGAAGCGTTGGAGAGCCCGCGCCCGGTGACCGCACCGTCAAAGAACCCGGGCACCTCCGCGCTCGTGCCGGAAAGCGCCAGCCCCATGAAGAGCTCCTGGTTAAAGGCGCGCATCCGGACATACCCCTCGCCGCCAGCCTTCCTGAGTCGGTACTCGAACTCCGCCGCGAGGTCGATTTCCCGCATCCCCGCCTTGAGAAAACCGGGAACCTGCAGGAATACCGCAGCAGTCTTCCTGCCGCTCTCCCGCATCCGCTCCAGTTCCCAGGCGGACTTAACGGAGCGCAACTCCCGGTTCATCCCGGAGATGTCGACGAACTCGCGCCCTGGAATGAGTTTCGCGTAGAGATTGTACTGCTGCACCGGGACCACATCGAAGGTAAGCCCTACCCGCTTGACCTCGGCCCCTATCAGTCCCGGGAAATCCTTACCGGAGGGAAAGGGGCGGATATCGGCGATCACGGCCTCCATCCTGGCGCGGGCCAGACTCTTGCGCACCAAAAGCATCGGCTCGCCCGTCGCCGGAACGTAGAGGAGCGAGTTCTGCCTGGTGCCGGCAAAGTAATAGATGTCGATAGGATAGATGATGAGTGCCGCATCTATCCCCTTGGCCTGCAATTCGCCCTGCAGCCGGGCAATGCGCTGCAGCGACTCCGCTTTTTCTAGCATGACTCCCCCCAACTTTCCAAATAGGCGATTTCTGCTAAGTCCTTGCGCGGGCGGGGCCTTGGCTCCTGGTCCGGGTAGCCCAGCGGCGTTATCCCGACGATCCGGATTCCCGCAGGAATGCCGAGCACCGCCTTGACGGTTTCCTCATCGAACATCCCCATCCAGCAGGTTCCCAGTCCCAATTCGCAGGCCGCCAGGCAGAGATGTTCGAAGGCTATCGCCGTGTCGGCGATAAAGTACTCAATGCCGTTCTCCACACCGCTCTCCGCAGGATCGGCACAGACCACGATGACGCAGGGTGCCAGCGCGATCGCTTTTTTACCCGGATTTTCCTCAGGGAAAGCGGCCAGCAGGCTCGCCCTCTTGACGGGATCGGTCAGCACCAGAAAGCGCCAGCACTGCTGGTTTTTCCAGGATGGCGCCAGCCGCGCTGCGTTGAGCACTTGTTCTATTTTCTCCCACTCGACAGGGAGATCTTTGAATTTTCTGATACTGCGACGGTCGCGGATGACTTGAGAAAGGTCCATAACAGCCTCCTTATGAAGTTTCGCCTCTATTGATACACCAATAACACCGTTTTGTAAATTCGTATATCGCAGTATGGACTGGGAGGGCTTGGTAGTGTTTGTCCCCCCTGTAGCACAGGGGGGAAGGCTCGCGTAGCGAGACAGGTGGGTCTTTAGCCCGGGCAAATCACCCCCCTGCCTCTCTGCGTTCGGCTTCCCCCCTATTCCATAGGGGGGACGAGCATCGCCCCTATCTGATATTTCTCAACTTAACGGCGGTGCCCCTTGAAGGGGAGGCAGAAGGTTGTCAGAGGCGGAGAGAACAATATAGCCCCCCCCAGCAGCGCCTTTGCTCCTGTGGCGAAAGCGGTTGACACTGCTACCCCCATGCTCTAAATTGATGGAAATTTAACGTAAAGGGAAAGCTATGGACGAGAGAAAAGAAGGCGAAGAGATAACCCCCATTGGCGACCTGGCGATTGCCCTCGGGCTGACCACACGGACTATCCGTTACTGGGAAGAGGTGGGGATAGTAGAATCCGTGCAAAGAAGCGATGGCGCGACCCGGGGGTTCACTCCCTACCATGTGCGGCGTCTGAAGTTTATCATGAAACTGAAGGAGTTGGGACTCACCATCAAGGAGATGCAGGACCTCTATGCAGCCTACGGCGAGGCGAAGCAGACCGAGCGCATGGTTCCGCGCCTGGTGGAGATCCTCGACGAGCATATTGACAAGATTGACGAAAAGATGTCCAAACTTGCCTCACTCAGGAAGGAAATCATTTCCTACCAGCAGCAGGTCGGGGCGAAATTCGGCTCCAAATTGAGCCGCAGGTAGCTTCAGCATGGAATTCATCGCAGACCTCCACATTCACTCCCGCTTTTCTCTCGCCACCAGTCGGGACCTCACACCGGAAAATCTCTGGAAGTGGGGCCAGCTCAAAGGAATCCGGGTGGTCGGCACCGGTGACTGCACCCACCCCGGTTGGCTCAGCGAGCTGGAAGCAAAGCTGGTGAGTACCGACAGCGGCCTTTTGACGCTGCGGGACCAGACCCGCGAAGAGGTGCCCTCAAGCTGCCACTCTGAGGTTTCCTTTCTGCTTTCGGGCGAGATCAGCTGCATTTATCGCAAGGCGGGAAGAACCCGAAAGGTACACTGCCTGGTGTACCTGCCGGATTTCGCGACAGCGCGCAGGCTCAGCGGCAAACTTTCCCGCATCGGAAGCATCACCTCGGATGGCAGGCCGATCCTGAAACTCGACGCCAAAGATCTGCTGCAGATGGTGCTGGATACTTCGCCTTGCGCCATGCTGATCCCCGCCCACGCCTGGACCCCGCACTTCTCCGTCTTCGGCGCGGTCTCGGGATTCGATTCCCTTACCGAGTGCTTCGACGAACTCACTCCGCATATCCACGCTCTGGAGACAGGTCTCTCCTCGGACCCGGCCATGAACTGGCGCCTGTCGTCCCTGGACGCCATCACCCTGGTCTCCAACTCCGACGCACACTCCCCCGCTAAGTTGGGACGCGAGGCGACCGTGTTCGACACAGAACTCTCCTACCAGGGGATCTTTTCCGGAATTACCGGCGGCCGGGGTGTGGTCTCCACCATTGAATTCTTTCCGGAGCAAGGGAAGTACTACGCGGACGGCCACCGGAACTGCAGCGTGCGGCTCACCCCAAAGGAGACCATAGCGTGCGGCTGCCGCTGCCCGGTCTGCGGTGGAAAGCTGACGGTCGGAGTGCTGCACCGGGTGGAACTCCTCGCGGACCGCCCCATGGGCGCGAGACCGGAGGGTGCGCCTACTTTTCGCTGCGTGATTCCTTTATTGGACCTGATCGGGGGGGTGCTGCAGGTCGGTACCGCTTCCAAGCGGGCTCAAGAGCTCTACTTCAAACTATTGCAGATGGTCGGGAATGAATTTTATACCCTGCTGGAAGCTCCACTTGAGCAAATAAGTGCGGCCTCGTCGCCACTGCTCGCCCAAGCCATTGGAGAAATGCGGTTAGGCGAGGTGGACATCGACCCGGGCTACGACGGCAAGTTCGGAGTCGTCAGCGTTATGAAGCGCTGACGTATGGACTTACCGACTAACTCGCTTACGGACTAATTAGTAACAGTGACGCAGGCAATGCATCTCTGCCTTGGGCTGGTACTACTTTGTGGCATCTCCCTCACCCCTGCCCCTCTCCCGGAGGGCGAGGGGTTCTTCAAACCTTTCAATCCTCCGCCATTCCGTAGAGACGCATTGCCTGCGTCTCCTTCACCCGCTAACACCCGGTCGTACCCGGTCGTACTCGGTCGCACCCGATCGCACCCTGCTAAGCCAAAGGGCGGCAGCGCTGAGACGCATGCAATGCGTCTCTACCCTGACACGGACTTACGGCCTAACATCTCCTTCCCCCCGCTCCTCTCTCGGAAGCATCTCTGCGTTGACTTTGCACCCTGCCATGTAAGAATTATTACAATCTACCAATCCAAGCAAAACAAGGAGTTCACTATGGAAAAAAAGGGAATGACGGCAATTCTCGCTGCACTGCTGGTGCCTGGTATCGTCCTACTAGCTTCTCAAGCCTGGACAGAGACGAAACCTGCGCCCCCTCAAAGAGCGCCCTATGACGCGGTGCTGGATGCCCAAACTCAGAGAGCGGTTCCGCTTACACGCCCCGAGCAGCGCAAAAATGAGCACGACGGATGGAAGATCTACCTTGCAACCGAGGCTGAACCTTCCTCGACTGCCTTTGCCAAGCAGCCGGATCAGGGAAAGATTCTCGGCTTTGATTTCTACCGTGATCCGCTCGATGCCAAAAATCCCATGACGACTTTTGAAGAAGTCTACAAGGAGGATGTGGCCGGGAAGAGGAATGTCATGGACCAGCAGCGTCAACTCCTGGAACTGCGCTACAATCTGCAGCCCAATCTGTCGCCAGACGTGAAAATGACCCGGGGAAAACCAATTGCCGTGGGGCCGACCGCGAGACTCGCGACCGGGACCAACTGGGAACAACTGGAGTCCATGACTCCCCAGGATATCCGCAGCAAGAATCTATTCCCCTACCCGCCGCTGCCACATCCCAAACAGGTGGCCGGCGGTCAGCTTTTTCCCAAGATGCAGACCGACATGTTTCCGCGCCTGCAGCGCTTCGACGTGGACTTCGACATTCCGGAACCCTTTTTGCCTGAATTCCCCCCCGCCATCTTCCTGCAGAACCGGCCGGAACTCGGGGACGTTTCCCGCGGCGAGGTGGTGTCGATCAGCAACTACTACCGTCTATTCAAGGATCTCCTGACGCCGGTGCAGCTCGACGGCCTGCGCATGCTGGTCACCCCCTTCCCGCAGGAGGAGTTCAACGCAACCGACGACCGGAAATCGGCGGAGCCCAGCCTCGGGGTCACCTGCCTCGATTGTCACGTGAACGGGCACACGACCGGCCAATTCCACCTCAATCCCGACACCCGCCCCCAGGAGCGCCGGTTCCGGCTCGACACGGTCAGCCTCAGGGGTCTCTACAACCAGCAGCTTCACGGCTCCAAGCGAAGCCTGCGCTCGGTGGAGGATTTCAGCGAGTTTGAGCAGCGCACCGCCTACTTTAACGGCGACGAGATCCACGCGGCGAAGAAGGGGATGAATGTGATAAGCCGCCTCCAGGTCTCCAACATGGCCCAGATGCAGAACATGTTCGACGTCCCGCCCGCTCCCAAGCTCGATGCCGTCGGGTATCTGGTACCAGCCAAGGCGACTGCGGCCGAAATGGCCGGGCAAAAGATTTTCTTTGGCAAGGGGAAATGCGGCAGTTGCCATCAGCCCCCCTTCTACATGGATCAGCAGATGCACGACCTGCAGCTGGAGCGCTTTACCAGGGAGCCGGGCGATGGGCCGATCAAGACCTTCACCCTGCGCGGCATCAAGGAGAGCCCTCCCTATCTGCATGACGGCCGCTGCTTCACCCTGGAGGACACGGTAGAATTCTTCAACATGGTGCTGGCTCTGCGACTGAACGCGGAAGAGAAGAGGAACCTGACAGCCTTCTTGCGAGTCCTGTAAGGTGGCTTAAAGATGGGCTTTAAAGGACGAAAAAGAGCTGGCGGGAAAGTTCCTCGCCAGCTCTAAAAAAGACATCGGGGAAAGGGGGCCGCAGCCCCCTTTTTTTATGGTTTCGGCTGCGGGTCCTTCAACAGTTCGTCCATCTTCTTGACGTCGGCACCAACCACCTGCTCGCCATTGATGAAGAAAGTCGGGGTTCCCTGGATGCCGACTTTTTTAGCCAGTGCGAGGTGCTCCTGCGCCAGAGCTTTGATGGCATCGGTGACCGGTTTGGCCGAGGCGGGGATCTCTTGGCCGAGCATCATGGCGTCAAAGGCCTGCGCCTTGTTGTCGGCGCCGAGGATGTACTGGATTTTGGTGATCGCTGCCGGGTGGGCGAGCGCTGCAAAATAGACGTACTGCGTCACATCGCTTCTTTTGGAGAAGTACTCAAACGCCTTCCTGCAATAAGGGCAGTCGGGATCGGTAAACTCGATGACGATCTTCTTCCCGTCGCCAACCTTTACCGCCTTGTCCAGGGGAAGCGACTTTACCACTTTAGCGGCCAGGGCTCCCCTGTGCTCGGCAGTCCGGCTCTTCAAATCCTTGCCGATCAGCTCGCCGGTAAGGATGAGTTCCTTCTCCGGATAGTAGTAAAAGATGTTCTGACCCGACACCACCTCGTACAGCCCGGGAATCTCGGAGGGCGTAATGGTATCGAAGGGCACCTGCGGAAAGGCGGCGCGCAATGCGACCTCCGGCTTGACAGCATCGGATGCAGCGGATGACACTCCGGCGCTGCCGAGTGACATGGCTACTAATAGCAGACTTGCAACGAAACCCCTTTTAAAAGACATACACGCCTCCATTAAAGATATATCCAGTCCTCTGAACTGGTAGGAAATGACTCTAGCACATATTTTTAAAAAATCGAACAGAGTTAAGGTAGTAATACAGACAATTTCATCACTTTTCCGGTCCCCAAAGGCAGTGCAGGAAGAAAGCCATTCAGTTGAGCAGGGAAAAGGCGCTTGCCGCGGCCCCCAGCACCCCGGCATCGTCACCCAATTCGCCCTTGAGCAGCTGAACCCGCTCCCCTGGAAGGGCAAAGGCGCGCTCCCGAATTTCCCGGCGCAGCACCGGGGCCAACAAGTCGAAACTTTCGGCGACCCCGCCGCCCAGGATGATCGCCTCCAGGTTAAGCAAATTGACAACTCCCGCAACCGCGATGCCGAGGTAGGCACCGGCCTGCTCGAAGATTGCGCATGCCTTCGGGTCCCCCTCGCGGGCGAGCGCCGCAACTTGCGCCGCATCGAGTCTGCCGTGTCCCGCAGCGACTCCGAGACTGGTTGCTAAGGAAGCAATCGCCGAAGCGGAGGAATACTGTTCCAGACACCCCCGGTTGCCGCAACCGCAGCGGCGACCGTTCGGCTCCACCGTTAGATGACCGAACTCGCCCGCCACCCCGTCGATACCGGTCCAGAGCTTGCTGTCCAAGATCAGCCCGGCGCCGACCCCGGTCCCGAGCGTCACCATGAGCGAGGACGCGAAGGGACGCCCAGCCCCAAAGCACCGTTCGCCGACGGCGCTGGCGTTAGCATCGTTGAGGGCCACCGCTGGCAATCCAAGGCCGGCACTGACGAACTGGGCCAGATTGAGCCCTTCCAGGGGAACCAGGTTGACGCTGGAGCGCAGAATCCCGTCGTTGGAAAAGAGACCCGGCACCCCAAGTCCCGCGGCTACCACCCGCCGCCCTTGCGCCTCGGCGTCCGTTTTCAAACGAGTCAGCAGCCCGAGTAGTCGCTCCAGAAAAGAGTCGCGCCCAGAGGCGATATCCGTCGCAAGACTCTCCCTGCCGAGCACGACTCCCTCCGGATTAATCAAGGCGCAGCGCAGGTTGGTCCCCCCGACGTCGACCCCGAGACATACATTTTCCAGCAGAGCGCTCCTCATCAATCCCCCTTCCCCGCCGCGGCAAATAACGGGAGCAGCCGGTCGTAGCTCTCCAGAAGCGCCTCGGGGACCACGCGGATATCGGCGAGCACGCTCATGAAGTTGTTATCTCCGTTCCAGCGCGGGACGACGTGCAGGTGGAGATGGTCCTCCACCCCGGCGCCGGCCGCCTTGCCGAGATTGATCCCGATGTTGTACCCGTCGGGCGCGCAACTGCGGGAAAGGAGCTCCCGGCAAAGCGCGACAGTCTTGAAGAGTTCCAGCATCTCGGCGTCGGAAAGCTCCCCCAGATCCGCCGTGTGCCGCCTGGGGGCGACCATCAGGTGACCGTTCACATAAGGGTAGCGATTCAGCATAACCAGCGTCAAGGGGCCCGTCCTCAGGACCAGCCTCTCCCGGTCGTTCCCCTCGCGGCAGAAGATGCAGCCGTCAGGCTTTTCCTGCACCAGATACTCCATCCTCCATGGTGCCCAAAGCTTTTCCATAGTTATCCTCCTCCCTGCTCGGAGATATTGATTTAGCTAGCAACCCCACCCAAGGTGGAGCAGTCGAGGAAAAGTTGTTTTCCCCCCTCCCTAGCTCTCCCCCTTCGGGAGAGGGGACCGTCTAATTTGTCTGCAAAAGGAACCCTGGCGAAATCAAAACATAGACCCCATTCCCGCAGCTAAAACTGCCGTCAATCCGGCGAAAACGAATTATCAACCAAAAGCGTTCCTTTTACAACTGCGGGATACCGAAATTTTTAAAACGCTTGTTCTATTCCGGGGAAAAGCCTTGACACAGTGTATACTATAGGTTTATTAATCCGTTAACGCTCATCTTGAACCTGCCTCTCTTCATGCTATACTTTGCCGGTCTGAAACTTGTCTCTATTTTAACGCACTTCCTCTTTACCGTCAGTTCCAAACAGACCTATCTGCTCTGCTGCTTGCAGGAGAGCGTCCGGATTAGTATCAAATAATTCCAGGAGGTAATAATGACGAAGAAAATGGACGCACTTGAGTATCACTCATCCGGCCGCAAAGGGAAGATCGAGGTGATCTCCTCCAAACCGTGCCTTACCTCCCGCGATCTTTCGCTGGCCTATACGCCGGGTGTCGCAGAGCCCTGCCTTGAGATAGAGAAAAATCCCGAGGACGCGTACAAGTACACTGCCAAGGGGAACCTGGTAGCCGTAGTATCCAACGGAACCGCGGTGCTCGGCCTCGGCAACATCGGCGCCATGGCCGGCAAACCTGTCATGGAAGGAAAGGGTGTGCTCTTCAAGCGCTTCGCGGACGTGGACGTCTTCGACCTCGAGGTCAATTCGGAGAATCCCGATGACATCATCAAGGTGGTCCAGTTGCTGGAGCCGACCTTCGGCGGCATCAACCTTGAGGACATCAAGGCGCCGGAGTGTTTCTACATTGAGGAAGAGTTGAAGAAGACCATGAACATCCCGGTCTTCCACGACGACCAGCACGGCACCGCGATCATCTCTTCGGCAGCCCTCATCAACGCCCTGATGTTGGTGGATAAGAAGATCGAGAATATAACCATCGTGGTAAACGGAGCTGGCGCTGCCGGCGTCGCCTGCGCCAACCTCGCCATCTCCCTGGGCGCCCGGCAGGAAAACGTCTACATGTGCGACACCAAGGGGGTCATCTTCAAAGGGCGCGCCGAGGGGATGAATCCCTACAAGGAGCGAGACGCCGTCTACACGGAGAAGCGCACCCTCGAGGAGGCGATGCAGGGGGCTGACGTTTTCATCGGCGTCTCGGCCAAGGGTGCCGTCACCCAGCAGATGGTGCGCGATATGGCGAAGGACCCGATCATCATGGCCATGGCCAACCCGGACCCCGAGATCACCCCCGAAGAGGCGCTCGCGGTACGCAGCGATGTCATCATGGCGACCGGCCGGTCCGACTATCCGAACCAGGTCAATAACGTGCTCGGCTTCCCGTTCATTTTTCGGGGTGCGCTCGACGTGCGTGCCAGCACCATCAACGAGGAGATGAAGAAGGCTGCGGTCTTCGCCCTGGCCGAACTGGCCCGAGAGGACTGCCCGGACTCGGTCTGCCGCGCCTACGGCAACCAGAAGTTCTCCTTCGGCCGCAACTACATCATCCCGAAACCGTTTGATCCGAGGGCCCTGCTGCGGGTGGCGCCAGCCGTCGCCAAGGCCGCCATGGATTCCGGCGTAGCGCGTATGCCGCTCGAGGATATGGCCAAGTATATCGAGTGCCTGGAAGCGCTGCAGGGCAAGGCAAAAGAGACCATGCGCCTCATCATCAACAAGGCGAAGTGCGATCCCAAGAAGATCGTCTTCCCGGAAGGCGACAACGAGAAGATCCTGAAGGCGGCCTATACCCTCATCGAGGAAGAGATTGCCCAACCGATCCTGATCGGCAACCGGAAGAAAGTGCTGGAAAAGATCTCCGAACTCGGTCTGGACCTGAATGTCACCATCATCGACCCGGAGGATTCGGAACTGACCGAGGGATACGCCCAGGAACTGTACCGTCTGCGCCAGCGCAAGGGTGTCACCCTCTCCGAGGCGCGCCGCATCGTGCGCCGCAAATCGAGGAACCATTTCGGCTCCATGATGGTACACATGGGCGACGCCGACACGCTCCTCTCCGGCATCGACTCCCACTACCCGGACACCATCAGGCCGGCGCTGGAGGTCATCGGCAGGCAGCCGCAGTTGACCGGCGTCCACGGCATGTACATGATGATTTTCAAGAAAGGAATCGTCTTTCTTGCCGACACCACCGTGGAGATCGAGCCGACCGCCGAGGAACTTGCGGAGACGGCAATCCTTGCCGCCGAAAAGGTGCGGTTATTGGATATCGAGCCGCGCGTGGCTATGCTTTCCTTCGCTAACTTTGGCTCGGTGAATCATCCGCTGGCCAACAAGGTAAGAAAAGCAGTCGAACTCGTGAAGTTGAAGGCACCCGACCTGGAAATCGACGGCGAGATGCAGGCCGACACCGCCGTCACCCCTGAACTCTTGGCTAACTATCCGTTTTCCACCCTGAGCGGGCCGGCGAACATCCTGATCTTCCCCGACCTCAACTCGGGGAACATCTGCTACAAGCTGCTGCACCGTCTGGGCGGGGCCGAGGCGATCGGTCCGATCCTGATGGGGATGAAGAAGCCCGTCCATGTGCTGCAGCGTGGCGATGATGTCTCCAATATCGTCAACATGGCGGCCATCGCCGTGGTGGATGCGCAGAACGTGTAGATTTTTAGCTGGTGAATCGGCATAAAGGATTATGACGAGCAGAATTGTGACAGGCATAAAAGAGAAGGGACCCGTAACTGGGTCCCTTTTTCTGTTCCGGATTCCCTCACTGGAAAGGGGCCCGCCAAGGAAGGATGAACAGTCTGACCCCGCGTGCCGAACGCGCTGCTCCCCCACATTACCCTTTTGGTTGCCATATCCACCGTTAATTTGTTATACATGACATTGTTATAGAATGTGAATGGCGGCACTGATTGCCCAAGGCGGTTTTTTGATGGGACATGCATTACAGCCGCTGGCAGCGGTTCAACAACAAAAGGCCAGTAAATACCTGGTGCTTGGCATTACTGGCTCGATCATTTTGCACCTGGTCTGCGCCCTTGTCCTGCTCGGCCAGCCAGCGGAAGCGCCAGCGCCCTCCCCTACAGTTACCTACATCGACCTCAGCGCACTTAAGAAGCCCGCACCTATGGTCGCCCCTCTCCCGGAAACGACTCCACCCAAAATACAGGAACCGCTACCGCAACCGCAACCAGTGCCGCAACCGGCGCCAATTCCCGAAACCGTGCCTCAGGCTCAGCAACCAAAGGCCGCGCCAGCCCAACCCGCAGCAGCCCAGGAAATAACGGTTGAAGAACCACGCTCCCACACCATCATGGGTTTGGGGCTCACCAAGGGATACTTCAGAAGCCTGGGGGAAGGTGAGAATCTACGCGAGGGGGTAAAGGGATACTATCTGGAGATGCTGCAGGTAATTAACGAAAAATGGTGGATGGACCAGCAAATAGACAAACGCAGCCTTGCTCCGGTCATTGTTAACATCACTGTGGCGCGAAATGGCGCGATTATAGACTGCTATATCATGAGGGGGTCAGGATACCCGCGTTACGATAGGGCAGTTCTAGCCTCGCTCGCAGCAACAAGTCCGCTCCCCCCACTCCCCGCCAATTTTGAGGGCGACACTTTCCAGGCACCCATTCGTTTGGTTCCGCCGCTCAAACTTATGGCCTGGTAGTCTCAATACTCTTCCTCATCCTCCCATTCCAGTTCGATGATGTCCAGCGGTTCTTCGCCAACCAGAAAAGCAAGCTTGCGCTCCACGTCGTGGAAGGAGGGATTGGCCTGATGCACCTCATGATAGAGAGTGATCGCTCCGTCAAGGTCTCCCGTTTTTTCAAAGAGAACTGCCAACTCGTAGCTTAGACTGGTGCGCTCCGCAACTGAGAGTAATTCAAGAGAGAGTCCCCGCTGCAGCAAATCCTTGGCCTTTTCTGGTTCATTCTTGTCACGAAAGCAAATTGCCTGCAGCGTCAGACAGTCAAGACGGCGGCGATCATTTCCCGCGGCAACGCTAAACTCTTTGATAGCGTCGCCATAAAGCCCCATCTCCTTATAGGCAATTCCCAAGTCGTAATGCGACTCAAGTTCATCCAGATCCATCGTCGCTGCAGCAGAGCTTTCCAGGTCGGGAAAAATCTCCTGCCAACCGCGTGAATGTCGAGCCTGCGATTGCAACTGTTCAGCCGCTTCAGCAGCCTTAGCTATCTCAGCAGCCATAGCAATCTCAGCAGCTTTAGCTATCTCTGCAGCTTTAGCTATCTCTGCAGCTTTAGCTATCTCTGCAGCTTTAGCTATCTCTGCAGCCTTAGCTATCTCTGCAGCCTTAGCTATCTCAGCAGCCGCAGCAATCTCGGCAGCCGCAGCAATCTCAGCAGCCGCAGCAATCTCAGCAGCCGCAGCAATCTCAGCAGCCCTAGCTACCTCCGCAATCTCAGCAGCTTTGGCTATCTCAGCAGCTTTGGCTAGCTCAGCAGCCTTGGCTAGCTCAGCCACATCTTCGCCAGGTTCATCTTCTAAGGAAAGGTCGATTTCTTCAGGCCAGTCAAGTTCAAGAGACCCGCCTTCCTCAAGTGCTGTTTCAGCCACGACCTCACTAGTATCGACTAAAGCCGGGAATTCACCAAAAGGTAAGGTCTCAGATTCTGTGGATAAAATGTCATAGCGGGCAGGCTCAGGCGTACTCGGAGGAAAAGACTCTTCCTCATCAAAGTCGAGAGACTGTGAGAAATCAAGGGAAAGATCCATGTCGGGGACTGACGGCGCGAGGATATCTTCCACGTCGTCATCCAGATCAAGCTCAATCTCCTCTTCCCAAGAGGCAGTAGGACCGGTTGTTTGGGGCACTTTCACTGCAGATGAGGTGTGCGGAGAGTAAGACACCTGCGGGAGGTCGAATGCACTAGGTGCTTCGGTGGGAAGGAGAGCGCCAACGACACTAGCCGCCTCCGCGGGAGCAAAAGCACTGACGGCACTCGATACTTCAAGGAGATCCGGTGCGCTAACTGCAAAGGACGCAGGTGGAGCGGCGTTCAAAGGTACGCTTTCCTCCACCGGTAGTGCAGGGACAGCGGACTCCGGGACCCTCTGAGTCGAGGCAGAAGCTTCGTGTTGAGCAGCGGTTGTCAGTTGTGCCGTGGCGCCGGCTGCCGCTTCCTCCCGACGCTCGGGAAACAAATCGCGCACCCGGTCTGAAAGCATCTGCAAAGTGGCGCCATCTTCACCATCACGCAAGGTGTTCAAAAGAGCAGCAAACACTTCGTAGGAATGATCCTGGGCACCCGTGGCAAAAAGTAGCTCTGCGTACTTCAACCTCGTGGCAGTCGCCACTCCATCAATGGCTAACATCAGTTCCAGGACCTTGAGCGCTTCCTTCTGGTCCCCTTCCTTCTCGAAAAGCACCAACACCTGCGCATACTCAGCCAGTGCATTACCGGTCAGTCCCTGCCGGTTGTTCAACGACGCCAGGGTCAGGGCAATTGCGGTGTCCTGTGGCACCAGGCGCTGGATCTGTTTATATACCGCGATCGCTTTCAGTAAGTAAGAGTTCTCGGCATAGTGCTTACCGATATCCTCGTACTGCACGATCGCCTCGTCCCTTCTATTATCCCGCACCAGCAGCTCGGCAAGTCTCTGCCGATGTCTGATCTCCTTGGGTTCCAGGACCACAACCTGCTGGTAGTCCTTGATCGCCTTGTCGAGTTGGCCCTTCAATACGAAGCGCTGGGCACTTTCCAGTATTTTATCTTTTTTAGACGCCACTGACCGCCTCATATCACGCAGAAATATCCAGAGCTAAAATTAAAGCAAAGCGTCGCCCCTGTCAAGACCGATGCTGACCCAGAACACGAATGATTTCCTTTAGACTAAGCAGTTCCTGATCCAGCAGACGGCGGTCGCCATATAACGCAGCGCCGTAGATCGCGACGAACTCCTGAATTTGCGGGTTATCGATCCTCCCGGCCAGTTCAAAGAGGCCGCAGTTTTCCTGAAATGCACCGGGAAAGCGCTTACTTGCCACCCTGAGAAAGCGCTTCAGCACCCGCTCTTCCGGGGTCCCGGGACGCCTCAGGAGCAGGACCACCAGCCCGGCGAGCGGCAGCAACCACAGTGAAAAGGCCATAATACGCTTCGCTGACTCCAGCGGGAAACGGAACTCCCGCGCCTTGCTCCCTGCCGTTTTAAGGAGCGCTATCTGTTTACCCAGGTCATAGGTAATGACCGCCTTATCCCAGTAAAAGCTGACCGCGTCGAGGTACATGCGCAGCGTCCTGCCGAGCCCTTCCCGGCGGGGGAACCCGACCGACCAGGAAGTCGGGTCTACCGTCACCCAGCCCCGCCCCTCCACAAAAGCCTCGACCCAGACATGAGCCAGATCTTCGGTCACCAGGTAATATCCCCCCATCTCGTTGTAGCTCCCGCCGCGGTACCCACCGACCAACCGCGCAGGCACGCCAGCTAAGCGGAGCAGGGTCGCGTAGGACGAGGCGAAAAACTCGCAGTTCCCCTTTTTGGTGACAAAAAGAAAGTCGTCCAGCGGATCGGCGCCGACCGGCAGGCCGCTCGTCGCGTAGGAAAGCCGCTGGGCACGGAAAAAGCGCTCCAGGAGGCGCAGTTTCTCCCCGGCGGGAAGCCCGGGGCGCGCAAGTTCCCGCGCCTGGGTGCGCATCCTCTGCGATACGGTCAGCGGGAGGGTCAGGTAAAAGTCCCGATCGATCCCCCCTTTCACCCGTATCTCATCCGAGAGGGTCGACAGCGCGTCGTATTTGGTCCGTTTATCAAGCGCGCGCTGACTTTTAAAGACTGCGTCTTTCGACTGCTCGTGGCGCACCCCGGAGACCTGACGCGGGATGTTGAGAGCCAGCAGATATGGGGAACTGGACGGTTCGGGATAGATCTCCTGCGGCACGCTCTCCCCCCGCCCGGTCCCGACGTCGGTCTCTTTGGGCTCCGGTAGCCTGATCCAGACGTTATCCCTGAAACCGTTCAGCACGATGCCGCGCCAGTAAAGGCTCGACTCCGGCACCTTGCGGCTGATGGCGCGAAAGACGACCTTCTTTACCTCGGCGACGCTGGAGGAGCCACCCGGACTGACCGTCTCACTGAATCCGGAGCTTGTCGGTCCGCCGCGGTTCAGGAAATCCCAGAGCGGAGTCTGGGTCCGCGGCAGGAACACAAAGAGAAAGAGCAGTATCGGGAGCGCGGCAACCGGCATCAGTGTGGCTACTGTCAGCACTTTCTTCAGCTCGATCCTGGTGAGGGCGATCTCTGCATCATGGGCGTGGAAGGCCAGTATCACCAGTGAGACGGCAAGCAGCAACAGCAGGAGCAGCAGATAGACCAGGAAGAGCGCGGTAAGGTTGTAGAGTGAAGAGGCCGCCAGACAGAAAAGGGACAGGGCAAAGACCTGCAGATAGTTCCTACCGCTTTTCTCACCGAGCATCCTGATGGCAAGAAAGATCACCAGCAGGTCGGCAGTCACCAGAAGCATGTTCTCCTGACTGAAACCGGACGCGAAATAGAGAAAAAGCACTATGGAGAGCGGAGTGAGGATGCGCCCGGGTAGAAAGCGACCTTTTCCCTGCTGAAACAGGCCAAAGGCGAGCGCGGCCGGAAAGAACCAGCGGGCAAAGGGGTCGAGATAGGGCTGGAGCGGAAGATAACCGATCAAGGCGACACAGACAGAGAGTATGCTCAGCACCAATTTAATCCTGACCATAAACGGCAAGCTCCCCGAGCAGTTTCAGTCTGTGCAGCCTGGTAGCGGCGGGTGCCACGGTCCGCTGCGCCAACTTGAGTCCGACCGGGCGCCCGCACCGAACCAGGCGGTTCACCAGAAAGGTGCAGTAAGAAAGCCGTTCCTCGATGTTGGCACCAGGGATGCTGTCGAACTCCAAAAGGACCGGATCGATGGCGGTTGACGACATCTGCTTTACCTTGAAGTCCTCGTGCTTGGCGGAAAGGCGCCAGTGGATCATCTTGAGCGACTCCCCGCCCCGGTAATCGGAGATCTTCGCCAGTTCGCCGTCGTAGCCCGGCGAGGGAAAGCTTTTGGCGGCGCCGGCATCCGGTTTGCCCGCGGCCAGCGGTAGCGTTGCCGGGCGCGGGGCGGGAAAGACCGTGAAACTGCCCGGGACCGGCACCCTGATGTAGCGCACGAAGAAGTTGACCGGGAAAGGGGAACTGATGAGTGCTACCGGAATGCCGTGAATCCCGCGACTTGGGAAGGCGAAAAGAAGCGAACCGCTCTCAGGCTTGCCGGGGTCCAGCAGTAGGAAAGAGGTGGCGCACCCCGAGAAGGTGGCGGTAATAAGAAAGGAGGGGAGGAAGCGCTTGCCGTTTTCCACCCGGATGGAGATCAGGGTCTGCACCCCGGCATAGACCTCATCGGGAAGGCGCACCGAGACCGAGAGTCCGCGGATGTTCATCCAGCCGAGCAGTCCCGAGACCGCCATGAACCCGAGCATCGCGGATACCACCAGGAACAGGAGGTTATTCCCCGTGTTGACCGCCGCGACCCCCAAAAGGAGCGTCGCGGTCACGTACAAGCCGCCCCCCTTGGTGAGCTTTATGTGAGAGGGAGCGGAATCTCTTTGAGAAGTGCGTTTAATATCTGCTCCTTATCGACCCCTTCCTGTTCGGGGCGGAAGATCAGCCGGTGCGCGCAGACGACGGGCGCCACCTCCCTCACGTCCTCGGGGACCACGAACGCCCGCCCCGCGAGGTAGGCCGCGGCCCTGGCGGCGTCGACCAACCCGATACCGCCGCGCGTCGAAATACCGGTCAGTATCAGTGGGTGGTTGCGGGTGGCCGCGATGATGGCGTAGACATAGTCCGTCACCTTCTCGCCGAGGTAGACCGAGCGCCGCACCGCCGAGATCGCGGCCAAGAGGTCGTCGTGGGTCACCATGGCGGGTATGTGCAGGATCTCGTCCCGGATCGAGCCGTGCATCAGTATCCCCTTTTCAATCTCCTCAGGAGGATAGCCGATGCCCGTTTTCATGATAAAGCGGTCCATCTGGGATTCGGGAAGCGGAAAGGTGCCGACCTGCTCGGCCGGATTCTGCGTGGCGAGCACCAGGAACGGATCGGGAAGCTGATAGGTCACCCCTTCGACCGTGACCCGCCGCTCCTCCATCGCCTCCAAAAGCGCGCTCTGCGTCTTCGGCATGGCGCGGTTGATCTCGTCGATGAGGACGATATTGTTGAAGATCGGTCCCTTAATGAAGGTGAAGCGTCCCTCGCTCCTGTCAAAGATGGAGAGCCCCGTGATGTCCGAGGGGAGCAGGTCACTAGTGCACTGCACCCGTCCGAAGGAGAGCCCAAGCGAACTCGCGAAGGCAAGTGCCATGGTGGTCTTGCCAAGTCCTGGAATGTCCTCCAGCAAAATATGTCCGCCGGTCAAAAGCGCCATGAGGCAGAGCCTAAGCGCCCTCCCCTTCCCCTTCAGGTGGTGCCCGGTGAGATTATCCAGGACCGCCACCATCTCGTCTCGTTTCGCCAGACTGTTCAACCGTACCCCCTTTGGGCCACCTAAACGTCTCATTATAACAGAATTGCACCGCAATAGAAAAGGACCCCCGGTGCGAGGATCCTTTTTTTTCGAAGCAAAAGATGAAGTGCCAAAGCCGTAGAGACGCATTGCATGCGTCTCAGCACTCCCGGCATGAAGATGCACCTGCCACTAAAGGAACAAAAAACGAGACGCATGCAATGCGTCTCTACCTGATGCGCGTGGTAACTTCGCGCAGGTACGATCTACAGTACGCCCATAAACTTATGAGTCTGGGGAATGACCCGCACCTCTTTGAGCCTGGCACTGGCGATCTCCTGAAACTCAAGGACCCGCAAAGGAGTGATCGAGATAGTGCCGTCGGGGTGCGTCATCGGCTGCAGAATGAGCGGAATGGCGCAGTCGACGCCGGCTATGATATCGCAACTGCGTTCGATCTCCCAGTCCGCGGTGCTGCCGTCCATGACCACCTTGACATAAACGCTTTTTTGTGCGGAAAGCTCCAGGAACTCCTGGTGTTCCTCCCAGAGTCCCGGGCATCCCGAGGCAGAGGGAAGCTTGATATCCATCCCGATGTAGTCCAGATACGGGATCAGAGGCGCCAGAGCACTGGGGAGAGTACCGTTGGTCTCCAGGTGGATCGGAAGCAGCCGTCTCAGTTCGGGTAGCCAGTCGCGCAGGTGGTTTCCGTGCAACAGCGGCTCACCGCCGGTCACGCTGATGGAGTGGTGCATCCCGGGCCTGCCGCGGGTCCAGCTCGCGATCAGTGCGACAATCTGCTCGCAGTGGACCGGATTTTCCACCGTGATAAAATCGCGTCTCCCCGGCGTTTGTTCCAGCAGACACCCTGAAGGGGTGTCGCTCATACCGGGAGTGTCACAGAAGGAACAGTTAAGGTTGCAGCCGGAAAACCTCAGAAACGCCTGACGTAACCCTACCAGCACCCCTTCCCCCTGGATGGAGGAGAAGCATTCGACCATCGAGGCCGGAAGCTTATTCATAGTAGCTTGCCGCCGCAAAATCAGATTCCCAGACCGTCACCATCTCGACCTTCACTTTATCAGAACCAAAGATCTTGGTCAGTTCTGCGTAGAGGAAGCGGGCGATATTCTCAGAAGATGGAGAGAGCTCATTGAAGGGAGGAATTTCGTTCAGGTACTTGTGATCCAGCGTCTTCAAGAGGACGTTGGTCTCCTTCTTCAGTATCTTGAAATCGATTCCGAGGCCGGCTTTGTCGAGCTCGTCAGTGGTGATAGAGACCTCCACCTTCCAGTTGTGCCCGTGCAGGTTTTCGCAATCGCCCTGGTAATGGGTAAGGTTGTGGGCCGCCGCGAAGGCTGTGTGAATGGTGAGACGGAACATGGCACCCTCCTTTTCATAATTATTAGTTGCGATAATATATCATGCCACCGACAGCATGACTAGTAAAACCCCCGGTGCTAAGTTTTAGCTTTAGCTTATTTTGCGGACGAGGAACACCATTAGGTAGAGACGCATTGCATGCGTCTCGGCGCTGCGGCAGTCTAGTTCATCTTAATTGTGATAGAGGGAAGGAGGCGCATGCAATGCGTCTTTACCTATTCGTGAAGCCTGAAGGAGGGTTTGGTCGACTGCTAGATATTGATGCTCTCCCCGCGCGGCAGCGGAGGAGTCTGGGGAATTGTCGTGAAGGCGTTGTAAGCAAGGACGAAAAAGATGACTATCAGGGAGAGCAGCAGCATAACGGTGGGCGCCAGGCGCACCCCTTTATCGTCGCCTCCGGCCTGCAAAAGTCCGGCGGCCGCGACCAGTACGCCGAAACCGCCGCACACCCCGCCCAGGAAAAAGCCGAGAAAGGTGATGCGAAGATCCCCGCCGATGCCGAGCAGCAACAGGCTCGCCAACTCTGCGGGGAAAAAGGTCGCGACGGTGACGCAGATAATCCCTGCCAGCATGAATTTGAGCCCGGTTTGGACTGTTTTCTTACGCATCGTGTCGTCCCCCCGGTTTGCTACCGTTCATCACTCGCACCAACTCCCGCCTCTGCTGCGGCACTACCTCACTCGCACCAGCTCACGTCACCCACGCCCTTTCTCAGCACCTCGGGACGGTCGCCGATAATGCTGACCACCGAACTCACGTCCGCAGTGAGGTCACCGCCGTCGATGACGAGGTCTAGAAGCTTTCCGAGATCGCACTCCACCTGCCAGGGATTTCCAATGGGGTCCTCTCCGGAAAGGTTGGCGCTGGTGGTAACGATCGGGTGACCTAGTTCCTTGACGATGGCGAGGCAGATCGGGTTGTTCGGCATCCTGATGCCGACGGTCCTCTGCTTGGTCAGGAGCAGGTCGGGCACCACCGAATTGGCTTCCATGACGAAGGTGTAGGGCCCGGGAAGCAGGCGGCGCAGCAGCTTGAAGGCGTAGTTGCTCACTTTCGCATAGCGCGCTATTTCGGCGAGATCGGAGCAGATGAAGGAGAATGGTTTCTTCCGGTCACGCTGCTTAATGGTATAGATCCGCTCGACACCTTTTTTAGAAAAGATGCTGCAGCCAATACCGTAAGTAGTGTCCGTCGGATAGGCGACGACGCCCCCGTTCTTGAGGGTTTCCACGACCTTGGCGATCAGTCGGGGTTGCGGATTTTCGGGGTTTATCTCCAATAGCATGGTCTACTCACTTGGGTTTAATCCCAGTAGCGGCTGGTGGACGAAGCGGCCGTCCTTCTGGATCAGGATGTCGTCAAACCAGAGTTCACCGTCGCCGGCCAGGATCTTCACCATATCCCAGTGCACCGCCGAACGGTTGCCGTTGTCGCACTCGTCGTAGGCCTGGCCCGGGGTGAAATGGATGGATCCAAAGATTTTCTCATCGAAAAGGATGTTGCGCATCGGCACACGGATGCGTGGGTTGGTCCCTACCGCGAACTCGCCCACGTAGCGCGCCCCCTCATCGGTGTCCAGGATCCGATTCAGCTCCTCATCCATTCCGGGAGAGCTGGCGCGCACGATGCGGCCGTGCTCGAACTCCAGGCGGATGTTGTTGAATTCTTTCCCCTGGTAGACGGTCGGGCAGTTGTAGGTGATATGCCCCTCGACCGAATCCCGGACCGGTGCCGAGAACACCTCGCCGTCGGGGATGTTCAGGCGTCCGTCGCACTTAATGCCGGGGAGTCCCTTAAGACTGAACCTGAGGTCCGTGTCGCTGGAAAGGATCCGGACCTGGCCGGCGCCGTCCATGCACGCCTTCAGGGCATCCTGCTTCCTCGATTCCTCTTCCCAGTCCATGCAGCAGGCGGCAAAGAGATAGTCTTCATACTCATCGAGACTCATGCGCGCTTCCTGCGCGGCCCCATGGGTCGGATAGCGCGTGATCACCCAGCGGGTGTGCTTTACGCGCTGATCCTGGATCGGGCGCAACACCTTGGACCAAGCGATCATGTTCGACTGGTTCGCCTGAGCCATGACCATGGAGTTGTCCGCGGCGCTGAGGCCGATGTAGACGTCCACCTTCTTCATGAATTCGAGCTTGTGCTCGGGGAAGTAAGCGATCTGCTCGCCGTTGGCGCCGTTATAGAAGTAGCGGGCGATCTCGGGTACCGTGAACTCGTACTCGACGTACTTGGCGCCCTTTTCCAGACAGAGAGCGTAAAGCTCTTTCACCAGGGGCGCGGCCTCGACGCCGGAGGCGGAGATCAGTACCACGTCGCCGGGCTGCACCTGTGCCGAGTAGTTCACCAGTACTTCAGCAAGTTTTATTAAGCGAGGGTCTCGCATTGGGTAACCTCGAACAAAAATCAGTTGAACAGCAAAGACGCAAAGTGCGCAAAAGAACCAAAAGAATTACAGGAACCAAGGAATAACAATCAAATAAAGAATCAAAAAGAATAAAAAAAGGTTTAACCGGTTTTTTCGGGTTTTCTTTGCGTTCTTTGCGTCTTTGCGGTCCAGTCTTCTTTTTATCTTCCAGTATGACCGAATCCGCTACTGCCCCGCGTACTGTCCCCGAGTTCCTCCACCTCAACAAACCTTGCTCGCTCGAACTTGGCAAAGACCATTTGGGCAATCCGCTCGCCGTTTGCCACGGTGAAAGGTTCCGAGCCGAGGTTGATCAGGATGACACCGATCTCGCCACGGTAGTCAGCGTCGATGGTCCCGGGAGAATTCACCAGCGCGATGCCGTGCCTTAGAGCCAGTCCGCTCCTCGGGCGCACCTGCGCCTCGTAACCGGGAGGGATCTCCAAAGCGATGCCGGTCGGGACCAGGGCACGCTCGCCGGAATGCAGGGTGAACGGTGCGTCGAGGCAGGCATGCAGGTCCACACCCGCCGCCTGCTCCGTCATGTAGCACGGGACGGAAGCCGGACGCAACCTTTTTATCTTTACCGCTAGGTCGGGCATGTCAGACGGTGATATCCGAAGGGGAAAAGGTGGGCGTGCCGACCCTGCCAAGCATGACCAGGGTAAGGGTGGCGTTGTCGAGCAGTTCGCTGGCGAGCAGTTGGATACTTTCCGAGCTGACCCGTTCGAAACCTTCCATGATGTCCGAAAGCGGCAGAGGTCCGCCGAAATAAATCTCGTTCTTGGCAAGCCGGGACATCCTGTTGTCGCTCGACTCGAGCGAGAGCAGCAGGTTTCCCTTCAACTGTTCCCGCGCGCTGTCCAACTGCGCCCCGGGGACCGGCTCGTCCTTGAACTTCCTGAGCTCTTTTAGCATGATCTCCAGCAGCTGGCCGCTATTGTCGGGAGAGGCTCCGGCGTAGACCACCAGTGAGCCCGCGTCGGCGTGGGAAGCGATATAGGAGTAGACCGAGTAAGCCAGGCCGCTCTTCTCGCGCACTTCCTGAAAAAGCCGCGAACTCATGGAACCGCCCAGGATGGCGTTCATGATGAAGGCGTCGTAGCGCTTGGGATGGTTTTGCTGCACTCCCTTGAGACCGAGACAGACGTGCACCTGCTCCAGGTCCTTCTCAACCAGCTCGATCCTGCGCTGGTAGACCGGCAGCGCTGAGGCCACCCTGCCGTTGCCGCCGGGGATGGAACTCAGGTGCTCTTCCAGAAGGAGAATCAACTCTTCGTGCTTCAGGTTCCCGGCAGCGGAGATGATGATGTCGTCGCCGCGGTACATCTGATCCTTGAAGGCAACGATCGAATCCCGGGTAAGCCCGGACACGCTTTCGACATCGCCCAGAATGGACATCCCGAGCGGGTGCCCTTCCCAGAAATGCTGATGAAAAAGGTCGTGGATCAGATCATCCGGAGTATCCTCCATCATGCTGATCTCTTGGAGCACCACGCGGCGCTCTTTTTCGATCTCTTCAGGGTCGAACTTGGAAAAAAGAAAGAGGTCCGTCAGAAGGTCGACGGCACGGGGGAGGAATTTGTCCAACACCTTGGCGTAATAGCAGACGTATTCGCGGCTGGTAAAGGCGTTCAGCACGCCGCCGACGGAGTCGATTTCCCGGGCAATGTCCAGGGAGGAGCGACGTTCGGTCCCTTTGAAGAGGAGGTGCTCAATGAAGTGTGCGACGCCGTTCGACTCCCGCCGTTCGTGGCGGGAGCCGTTGGCGACCCAGATACCGATGGATACGGAACTTGCGTA
>Ga0209123_1000538_pt1 | contig 47498 bp, 35 predicted proteins | sample BarGraIncu00431A_FD_184500 | JGI IMG/M metagenome (GOLD analysis project Ga0209123, IMG submission 184500) | Arctic peat soil microbial communities from Barrow, Alaska, USA - Barrow Graham LP Incubations 004-31A (SPAdes) (version 2) | ecosystem: Environmental > Terrestrial > Soil > Wetlands >...
TCTCCACCGTACTGGGTTTGGACAAAAGCATCACCGAGCTTTTTGTCAGCCACGCTCGCCCTGGCACAGCCCCCGTAACGCGTGAGATTTTGGCCGAGCAGCAAGTCATCGCCGACACCTTTTTCGAGCTCAAGCTGATTCCGAAAAAGCTCAACTTATTGCACGCCGCGCCGGTTGATTTGCATTAAACCGAGATTGTCCATTAGAGATTTTTGACAATTGGGGTGCGCTTCACGGGCTCGCCCGCATTGGCCCACAAGCCCTCAAACCACGGTCGTCGTTTGCGTGCCACGGCCAAACGAAACGTCTGCTTGGTGTTCTTGGCGTTGTCATCCCACAGCGCCCCCACCGCCAGCACATGGTGGTGCTGGGTTGACAGCGTGTGGTGCACCTTTTGGCGCATCACCGCATGGCGAAACGCACTCATCAGGTTGTAGGTCAGCATCGTCACCCCCAGCGCAGCCTCCGTGGCCCAGAAGTCACGCAGCACGAAACTACCCAGCCCAAAGTCCGCCTTGAGCTCCTTGATTCGGTTCTCGCAGTCTGCCCGTCCACGGTACAGGCGCCATACCTCCAGCGCTGGAATAGTCAAATCGGTGAGCATCGCCCCATAACGCCAGCCCTGTAGATCCGGGTCATCGGCAAACAGCGATAGCGTCTTGCCCGCCACTGCACCGCCCTTGCGTTGGATGTGCTGGCGCACTACCACCAGGCGTTGCGGCGCATCCCAGCCGTGCGGCTGGTAGGTCAATTCAGAGACTTCCAAACCCTGCTCGACTTGCTGCCATTTGCACTGATCCACAATGGCTTGCTGCAACGCCGTAGTCAGGCGTGCGCTGATGATGTGACTGATCTTCTTGGCTTGGAGCAGACCCACTATGGTTTTGTCGTAGAAGCCACTGTCAGCGCGAAACAGTCCCCCCCAAATTCTCCAGGGTGGACTCCATAAAACCCTCGATGTTGTTGCTCGATGCGGTGTTGCCCGGGCGTAGCCAGAGGTTGGCCGTTCCTGAGTCCATGAACTCATCGGAGGAGCAAGGATTTCACTGCAAGCCCAGCCCCATGCCAAGGATTTTTCCCGCATATCCATAGATGAATTAATTCGTTCGCAAGCGCTTTGGCAGCTCCTACAGTGCAGTTCCCAGAACATTGCACCTGACTTCACTCCAAGGAATTCCCACTTGCCAAACTCGGTTTTAAGCGTTAGCCCTTTCAATCGCTATAAATGTTATAGCTGCTCACGCAGTACTGACGGTGGCTACAGGCCTATTTTCTATTAAATACCGCGCTTGCGGCAAAACCAAAGACACATCCATGACACAACGCTTCACACTCAACCGCCGCCAGATTCTCGCCGCCGCCGTCGCGGGCTCAGCCCTTGGCGCCACCGGCCAAGGACTAACACCCAAGATCACCCGCACCCTGCGCATCGGCAACCAAAAAGGCTGGTTGTCGATCCTGAAAGCACGCGGCACGCTCGAAAAACGGCTCGCTCCGCTGGGCGTGGGCGTCACCTGGACCGAGTTCAATGCCGGACCGGTGCAGTTAGAGGCGCTCAATGTCGGCGCCATCGACTTTGGTGATGTGGGCGAGACACCGCCCATCTTTGCCCAGGCCGCCGGGGCACCGCTGGTCTATGTGGGCGCCACTGCCGTGCGTCCCAAGCAGGAAGCCTTGATCGTCCCCAAAACTTCCACCGTGCGCAGTGTGAGTGAACTCAAGGGCAAGAAAATCGCCCTCAACAAAGGCTCCAACGTTCATTATTTCCTGATCAAACTGCTGGAAAAGAACGGCCTGAAGTACAGCGATGTGCAGACGGTGTTTCTGGCCCCAGCAGACGCCCGCGCGGCCTTTGAAAAAGGAGCGATTGATGCCTGGGTGATCTGGGATCCGTTCCTGGCTGCCGCGCAAAAAACGCTGGAAGCCCGGCTGCTGGTGGATGCCACGGGCGTGGCCAACAACCGCTGGTATTACTTCACGTCGCGCGACTTCGCCACCAAAAACACCGATGTGCTGAAGATTGCCATTGATGAAATCACCAAAATTGACAACTGGATCGCCAAAAACATAGTTGCCGCATCCGGCGAACTGGCCACCATTTTGGGCTTGGACAAGAGCATCGTGGAGCTGTATGTAGGTCGCACGGGTTTTGGCACTACCTTCATGACGCGCGATATCTTGAACGAGCAGCAAGTCATTGCCGATACATTCTTTGACCTCAAACTGATCCCCAAAAAGCTCAACCTCCTGCACGCCGCGCCGGTTGATTTGCATTAAAACGCATTGAATTCACCCCGCACCGCCATGCGGTCAGCCCTTGCGGGCATGAACAGCGGGGGCACTGATTTCGTCCTGTCGCCAAGGGGTATCGCGAAGGACGTCCTGTTTCTGACGGTAAAATTGATCCGCTGCATCAAAATTCTCTGATGCAGCGCTGGATTTATATGGATCCAGCAACACCCAAACCCCCGGTCTTTTTTTCATCATTGCCACAAGCTGGCAAACCCTGTGTTTTCGATTTGGATGACGCCTGCCCATGACGCGAGCCCTTACGCGTACTAATTTCCATAGTTCAAGACTCGTTCGTATCCTCTCGGATCTGGCCCTTGTGGCGCCGGTCGAGCCGGGCAATGCGTTTGCACACAAGTTGGGCCAATGGGTCAGTATCACTGACGCCATCACTTTGCATGCGGCGCACAGCACCAGCCCCGCTGCCAAGCCCGCCAAGACGTCCGCTATCACGCGCACGACCATCGGTGAAGAATTTGCACGGGTACGAGCAAGCCTGGAAGAATCGATGACCAAGCGTGGCTCGCCCAAAGTGGGGAAAACTCAAATTTCTTCCCCAAACGCTGAGGTGCCCATAGACCTTGCTCCCAACTTTGAGCCCTATCGTCGCGCCTATCTCGCGCATCAACGCGACATGGAACTATGCGTTCGCCCATTGCGGAGCAAAGTACGCAACGTGCTGGCAAAGGCTTCACCAACGCTCAAACAACTCGCTGACTTGGACGCAGCACTGGACACCAGTCTCAGTGAGCGCGAGAGCCGGTTGCTCTCGGCCATCCCCGCGCTTTTGGAGCATCGCTTTGAGCAATTGTTCAAGATACATCAGCAAAGACTTGCAGAGTCAGAACAAGCCGACCACCCCGACTTCTGGATGAAACCGGGCGGTTGGCTAGCGCGCTTTTGCCATGAACTTCAAACGGTACTGCTGGCGGAATTGGATGCCCGCCTGCAACCAACACAGGGTCTCATTGAAGCTCTGCATCACGAGAAAACAACATCGCTATGAATAAACATTTTTTCACCGCCGTCTTTGCCTTGGGCGCGATGGCTGTCGTTTGGGCAGGCGTCGGCTTCTTTGGCTCCAATACGCTGGCATTGACCATGACCGTGATCATTGGCGCGGTCTATGGATTTGGCGCACTCGAATTGCACCGCTTTCGTCAGGCCACCAACACCTTGTCAACGGCACTGGCAGCGATTCCTGACGCGCTCGCCAATCTCAATGACTGGCTCGTCAGCGTGCCTGCCACTCTGCAAAACCCGGTGCGCTTGCGCATCGAAGGGGAACGCATCAGCTTGCCTGGCCCGACGCTGACCCCTTATCTGGTGGGCCTGCTGGTGATGCTGGGCATGTTAGGTACTTTCCTGGGCATGGTCGTGACCCTCAATGGTGCCGTGTTTGCGCTGGAAGGCACTTCCGATATTGCGTCGATTCGCTCGGCATTTTCGGCCCCGATCAAGGGCTTGGGGCTGGCGTTTGGCACCTCCGTGGCCGGGGTGGCGTCATCGGCAATGCTGGGTCTGATGTCAGCCCTGAGCCGACGCGAAAGACTGCTGACAGCGCAATTGCTGGACACCAAAATCGGGACGATTTTGCGCGGCTTCTCGCTCACCCACCAGCGCCAGGAAACATTCAAGGCACTGCAACTTCAATCCCAAGCTTTACCAGCGGTGGTCGATCAAATGCAGGCCATGATGGTGCAGATGCAGCAGATGAGCCAGCAGTTAAACGAGCGCTTGCTCAACAACCAGGACAGTTTTCACCGTGAGGTCAAAGGCGTTTACACCGACTTGGCGGGCTCTGTCGAAAAATCCTTGCGAGACACATTGAGTCAAAGCGCACAAGTGGCAGGCGAGAGCCTCCAACCCGTGGTCGAATCGGCCATGAGTGCCATTGCGCAAGACGCGAAGCTGATGCACGAACGCATGATCGACACAACGCAGAGCCAACTCGATGGCTTGTCGACGCGCTTCAATGCGACCGCTGCCACAGTGGCCGAGACCTGGACGGCGGCACTCGCCCACCACGAACGCAGCAACGCCACCCTGGTCACGGGCATGGGTCAATCCCTGGCGACTTTCAACGACACGTTCGAGCAGCGCACCAAGGCGCTTCTGGTCGCCGTGAACGAGGCCTACGCCTCCTTGCACTCTGATCAGACCTCCAATGATCAGCAGCGGCTGGCCGCGTGGCAGGGCTCGCTGGAAACCATGGCCGCTGCGCTCCAGCAGGAATGGCAACAAACGAGCGCACAAACCCTCAGCCAGCAGCAGCAAATCTGCCACACCCTGACCGAAACCGCGCAAGCGATGAGCGAACAGGCGCAAACCAGCGCCGGCGCAACGCTGGGTGACATCACACGTTTGATGAGCTGCTCTGAGGAATTGATTCGCGCCCGCATCGCTTCGGAAGCGACCTGGACACAAGAGCAGAGCGAGCGCATGGATCAGCTCGCCAGCCTGCTGCGCAGCGAACTTGGCGCGCTCAGAGAGGCAGAAGCCTTGCGTGGCAACGCAGCGGTTGAGCGACTGGGCGATTTGCAAACGGCGCTGACAGGGCATTTAACAACGCTTGGAACGGCACTGGAAGACCCGATCACCCGGCTCATCCAAACCGCCTCCGAAGCGCCACGCGCTGCGGCCGAAGTCATTGGTCAATTGCGTCAGGAAATTTCCAACAGTGTCGCGCGGGATAACGAATTGTTGGAGGAACGAAGTCGCATCATGGCCACACTCAATTCCCTGTTAGACGCGATCAACCATGCATCCGTTGAACAGCGGGCGGTCATTGACTCACTGGTGGCATCCTCCGCGGTCGCGCTCAACCAGGCAGGTAGCCAGTTTGCAGATCAGGTCAGTGTTGAAACCATCAAACTCGCTAACATTGCAGCTCACGTCACCAGCAGCGCAGTGGATGTCTCCAGCCTGAGTGAATCCTTCAGTTTTGCCGTGCGATCATTCAGCGAGGCCAACGAGAAGATGATTGCCAACCTGCAGCGCATTGAAGGCGCGATGGACAAATCGATGGCCCGAAGTGACGACCAACTGGCCTATTACGTGGCCCAGGCCCGCGAAATCATTGACCTGAGCATCATGTCGCAAAAAGACATTGTTGAAGAGTTGCGCCAGCTTCCCGGTAAACAAGCCTTGTTGGCTGAAGAGGTTGCCTGATGGACGACAGTGACGCAGGGATGGAACAAACCGCACCGGTCTGGGCGGTTTTTGGCGATCTGATGTCAGGCTTGTTGGGGGCTTTTGTGCTGTTGTTGGTAGGCGTTCTGGTGGTTCAGCTGGAGCTGGCGTCTCACCTGCAAGACGAAGTCAAAAAACGCCAAGTCGAAGAGCAGCGGCGCATCAGCCTTGAAAAAGCCCTGGCGATTCCGCTGGCCACCGGGCGCATCACCTTGAACAACGGGCGCATCGGCATCAGTGGCCGCGTCTTGTTTTCCTTGAATTCTGACCAGTTGCAGCCCGAAGGTCGGCAACTGCTCAATAGCCTGGTCATGCCACTGCGGGCTTATTTAACGTCGCGCGACGAAATGCTGATGGTCAGCGGCTTTACCGATGACCGATCGATCAAAGGCGGCAACGCCCAGTTTGCTGACAACTGGGAGTTGTCGGCCCAGCGAGCGCTGACCGTGACGCGGGCCTTGATCGAGGAAGGAATGCCCTCTTCCATGGTCTTCGCGGCCGCCTTTGGGGCCGAGCAGCCGGTCACCCCCAACGTGGATGAAGCGGCACGCGCTCAAAACCGGCGGGTTGAGATGGCGCCCGTTCCCAAAACCAGTAATGCCAAAAATGCCGCCCCTTGATTTCAGCCAAGAGATTGCGGCTTTGCGCCTGATCGGTGCGGATCAGTTTGACCCCGTGCACTTGCATTACCTGGAGGTGCTGGCCCAGCGTGTCAACGATCATTCCGAAAGTGTCCAACGCATTCTGGGCGACAAACTGGCGCAATCGCTGGTGACGTTCAGAACCCAATTCGAGCAGGCACAAAACGATTCATCGGATGCCATCGCACAGGCAGCACGGAAATATCCAAAGGCCGCAGCCGAACTGCAACAACTGCACAGCATCGGAGATTTCTCCGGCCTAAAGCGTTGCATTGCCACGCTTGAAAGACGTGACTCACGCGAGTCGTTAGGTGATCTTGTCCGCACCATGGCACAGCATGCCTCAGACCCTGGGGATACCCGTTTGCAGGGGCCTACCGGATCGCCCACGGAACTGAAATCCATCAAATATTTCAGGAATACCTGGTCAAAACTCAGTGCCGACAAGCAGGTGACACAAGCACTGGGCCAAGCGGCCAAGAATGCCGGACCGATCAACTCCCATCGGCTGGTGCTTCAATCTTTGGCATTGATGCGCGATATCTCACCTGACTACCTCAACCGCTTTGTGTCGTATGTGGATACCTTGATATGCCTTGATCAACGAAGTGAAAACAAGCAAGTCACTATAAAAAAAGTAAACCTGGGTGGGAGCAGCCCAAAGCCAAAAGCTCGTCGCAGTCAGACTTCATAACGCGTTGCGGCCATTGATATAGTCAAATCCCGCAACCTCCCTTGAACCAATCCATGCACAACGAATCTGAATTTGACTGGCGAACCATTGGCGCGCTCAACACCGTGTCTGCTATGGCGCAAATCGGACAGTTTGGCATTGCCTATGTGGTGCTGCCGGTATGGCTTGCGCAGCAGGGACTTGATGCAACGCAATTGGGAATGTTTGCAGCCTCCCTCTGGTTGGGGCAATTGCCAGGTCTTGGTCTTGCGCCCTGGCTTTGCCAGCGCTTTGGTTCGCGATGGGTCATCGTGTCCGGTTTGTTTTGCACCGTCGTTGCGCTTTTATGGATTGCACTGGTTGGGTGGCCCTTTTGGCTTTTGGGCGGTACGCTGGCAGGCTTTGGACTTGGACTGCGCTGGATAGGATTGGAGCCTTGGCTTTACCGCATTGCACCCGCCCACGCTCGAGGCAGGTTGGTGGGGTTCCATGAAACACTGATCGCGCTAGCGCCTATTGTGGCGCCTGTGCTTGCCAGTTACTTCGGACTACATGGACAAGCAATATTTTGGATCGGCACCGTGTTTACCTTGGGGGCGCTGCTGCCCTTGGCGTTTGCGCGCGTCGCTGCTGACGAAGTGACATCCCGTCACAGCCACAGTGCCCATGTGAATCCAATGCTATTACTGCGTGACCGCATATTCCAGCAAGGTGCGGTGATCGCACTGGCCGGCGGAATGATGGAGGCGGCTGTGTCAGGTCTTTTTGCCCTGTTTGCGCAAGATCGCGGGATTTCGATCAACCAAACCGCCGAATTGCTTGCTGTATTTGGTCTGGGCGGCTTGCTGATGCAGTATGGCGCCGGCTGGCTCGCCGACCACCGTGGCGTAGGCGCAGCAGCCCTGATTTGCGCCCTGGGGACCGCATTGGTAACCGTAGCACTTGCACTGCCCTTGAGCTACCCGCTGATGATGGTTGCCGTCTTTCTGCTGGGTGGCTTCATCACGGCATTTCTCACACTGGCCCTCATTGCCAGCACGACTGCATCTTGCGGCAACATGGCCAGCAATGTCAGCGTGATGTCCATGCTCTACACGGTCAGTGCCATTGCAGGACCTCTGATTGCTGGAGCTGTCATGAAAGCGAGCCACAGTGATGCACTTATGTGGTTTACAGCCGTGCAGGCCTTGATCTTGGCCTGTGCATTGGGTTGGGGACTCTCATCAAAGTTGCAGCCAGCCAGCAAATCACCCTAATGCAGCTTATTGGCGCGTCGGTCAATATCTCAACCGGCAAGCAGTTCTGTGCGCTGACACACAGAGCACACGAGGCGCTTGCCCTATGCTTGGGTGCATATAAAACCGAACAACGCGACGGCATCCTGAACGTAGTAGAGGCCTTTTGGCAACCTGACTGCCCAGACTTCTTGCACATCATTCAACCCCACTCACAACGGAACACCTAGTGGCTGATCTTCATATCCTGCGCAAGCATTCTCTTGGTTTAACCAAGGCTCGAAAAATAGCTTTCCAATGGGCCGAAAAAGTCGAAAACAAATTTGGTATGACCTGCACTTATGAGGAGGGGGCAGCCGAAGATGAAGTTCGCTTCTCAAGGTCCGGTGTTCAGGGCCGCATGTCAGTCACCCAGAATAAGTTCGAAATCAACGTGCAACTCGGGTTTTTTCTCGACGCATTCAGATCAACCATCGAACGTGAAATCATGAGAAATCTGGATCATTTTCTTGAAGATATGCCGCAAACGTAAGCATGCCATTTTTATCTCGATTTTGATCAGGGTGTCATACATGATGGCGACCCCGCTTCAGTGGCGGTCCTGCTTGGGCGGGCGTTGGCCCATGGGTAGCGCTGGTGCTAGATTCGATTCGGCAAGCGCAGGAACATCGAGATCATCCTCCTGCTGAGTAACAGGTTCTGGCACAGATAGCGCTGTCTTAACGGGGGCAAAAGCAGCTACCGGTAAAGGCGCCAGTCCCACCGTGGGCTCAGGCGTCGGTTGCGTGACCTGCTCGTGGTCTTTTTCGACTGGCTCCGCAGGCGCCACGGACGGCGCCCAATGACTGCCATTTGATCCGTTGCCGCCAGTCGGGCCGGTCGCACCATCCACACCGTTGCTGCCCGCAGCACCTGCACTGCCAGTGGCGCCGTTAATACCCGCAGCGCCGTTGGTTCCATTAGTGCCATTGGCACCTGCGGCACCAGTTGCTCCAGTAGCCCCGACAACGCCGTTCGCCCCTGTCGCGCCAGTCGGACCGGTCACACCATCCACACCGTTGATGCCCGCAGCACCTGCACTGCCAGTGGCGCCGTTAACACCCGCAGCGCCGTTGATGCCATTAGTGCCATTGGCACCTGCGGCACCAGTTGCTCCAGTAGCCCCAACAACGCCGTTCGCCCCTGTCGCGCCAGTAGCGCCGATGGCGCCATCGACACCATTGATACCCGCAGCACCGTTAGTGCCATTAGTGCCGTTGGCACCTGCGGCACCAGTCGCTCCAGTAGCCCCAACAACGCCGTTCGCCCCTGTCGCGCCAGTAGCGCCGATGGCGCCATCGACACCATTGATACCCGCAGCACCGTTAGTGCCATTAGTGCCGTTGGCACCTGCGGCACCAGTCGCTCCAGTAGCCCCAACACCGCCGTTCGCCCCTGTCGCGCCAGTAGCGCCGATGGCGCCATCGACACCATTGATACCCGCAGCACCGTTAGTGCCATTAGTGCCGTTGGCACCTGCGGCACCAGTTGCTCCTGTAGCCCCAACAACGCCGTTTGCCCCTGTTGCGCCAGTAGCGCCGGTCGCACCATCGACACCATTGATGCCCGCAGCGCCTGCACTGCCAGTGGCGCCGTTGATGCCATTAGTGCCGTTGGCACCTGCGGCACCAGTTGCTCCTGTAGCCCCAACAACGCCGTTTGCCCCTGTTGCGCCAGTAGCGCCGGTCGCACCATCGACACCATTGATGCCCGCAGCGCCTGCACTGCCAGTGGCGCCGTTAACACCCGCAACTCCGTTGGTGCCGTTAGTGCCATTGGCACCCGCGGCTCCAGTCGCTCCTGTTGCACCGACAGCCCCGTTCGCCCCTGTTGCGCCGGTCATGCCAATGGCGCCATCAACGCCATTGATGCCCGCTGCACCTGCACTGCCAGTGGCGCCATTTACACCCGCAGCGCCGTTGGTTCCGTTAGTGCCATTGGCACCTGCGGCGCCAGTCGCTCCAGTTGCACCGACAGTCCCGTTCGCCCCTGTTGCGCCGGTCATGCCAATGGCACCATCAGCGCCATTGATGCCCGCTGCACCTGCACTGCCAGTGGCGCCGTTAACACCCGCAACTCCGTTGGTGCCGTTAGTGCCATTGGCACCCGCGGCTCCAGTCGCTCCTGTTGCACCGACAGCCCCGTTCGCCCCTGTTGCGCCGGTCATGCCAATGGCGCCATCAACGCCATTGATGCCCGCAGCACCTGCACTGCCAGTGGCGCCGTTAACACCCGCAGCGCCGTTGGTGCCATTAATGCCGTTGGCACCTGCGGCGCCAGTCGCTCCAGTAGCCCCAACAACGCCGTTCGCCCCTGTTGCGCCATCCATGCCGTTGGAGCCACCAGCACCCGTCGGACCAGCCGGACCGGTAGCACCGCTGGCTCCAATGGCGCCGGTATTGCCGATCGGGCCGGTGGCACCGGTCAGACCAGTGGCGCCCTGCAAGCCTGCTGGTCCTGCTGGTCCTGCTGGTCCTGTGGCACCAGTCGCACCAGTAGCTCCGGCGACGCCCTGAAAAGACACCAACTGCATCAGCGTAGCGCCATTGCTCAGTGTGAAGTTCGCCGCATAGTTAGTGGCCACGGCCGCATTGGGGAGATGGCTGTACACCGTGACGTCTGCATTCGGCCCGGTAACGGCAACCTTGGGAGTGCCGGCAGCAAACACCACTGCACCCAAGGCGTTGACGTCATTGCCAGCACTTAGCGTCACATTGCCGCGGGTGGTGGTCAGTGCGGCGGCAGTGATATTGACATTGGTACCAGCCGTCCAGGCCATGGCGCCGTCGGTGGTGGTCACTGCGGTAAGGGTGTGGCTACCGTCCTTGACGATATTGATCGCCGCCCCCGCCGTGGCCGTGACGCTGCCGCCGGTGGCGGTGATGGCCTCATTCACGTTCACATCGTGTCCGGCGACCATAACCAGACTGCCGCCGGTGGTCGTAATGGCGGAATTGATCGCCACATCACGCACAGCATTCAAGGTCAGCGTGTGGGCGGTGCTCCAGGTCACGGCCTCGTTCACGATCACATCGCCATTTCCAACGGTACCGCCGCCGTTGCTGGAAATGGTCAAGTCGGTGGTGGCCAGATTTCCGACCAACACGGCGGCGGTCATATCACCACCAGAAGCGGCCACGATGAAGTCGTTCGGGTCTATCAGCCAATTGCCGCTTTTGCCCAGCGGCGCAGCCGTAGTAACGCGCGCGCTGTCTGCAATCTGCACATGCGCGGCCGAGGTCTCCACGCTGCCGCCGTTGCCGCTGGCGGGCGCAGAAGCATCGAGTTGACCGTTCAAGACCAACGTGCCTTGCGCCATGTCGCCCAGCAGGCGAATCGTGCCCTGATGGTTCTCCAAGGTTTGAGCCCGTATCACACCACTGTTGTTGACCGCACTATGGCTACCGATGCCGTCACTCAATGCGGACAGCAGCACCTGCCCGCCATCAGCCTGAATCAGGCCGGCGTTCTGGGCCACAGAATCGGTGGCCCCGCGCAGCAGCGTCAGATTGACAAAGCCGCCGTCGTTCAGGTTCAGGCCTATGGCATTGGCGGCGGCCAGGGTGGTCACACCCAAGGGGGTGATGATGCTGCCCGCATTGGCCACATGGGTGCCAAGCAGGGCCACAAAGCCGCCGTTGGGCGTGCTGATTTGGCCCTGGTTCAGCACCGCACCCCCGCTGCCAGCAAACTGGTAGCTGCCGGTGGCAAACGAGATGCCGGTGCTGTTCAATGCTGACGCCACCAACCCGCCCACATTCACCGCTGCGCCGCTGCCAAACACGATGCCGTTGGGGTTGACCAGAAAGACATTGCCGTTGGCGTTCATGCGCCCCAGGATGCGGGAAGGGTCGGCACCCAGCACTTGGTTGACGACCACCGAGCGGCTGCTGGGCTGGATGAATTGCACCAGCTCTGCCGTGCTCACATTAAAGCTAGACCAATGGATGATGGCGTTGGCGCTGCTTTGCGTAATGGTGGTGGTGCCGGCCGCGCTGCCGATGCTGGCACTGCCACTGGTCACCACGCCACCCAGCGGTGCCGCAATGGCGTAGCAACTCAGTGCCAGAAGAATCGCCAGCGTAAGCACATTCAACGCAAGCGTGGGACGGCAGTCGGGATAGGTTTTCATGGGGTCCGTCTCAAACAGGGGGCTACATAAGTAAGCGTAGGCTGGAGGGCAGGTAACGTATTAAAAATACTTAATGGATTGCAGCCACAAGCGGTCATTGGCATCAGGTGCGGACCGAGCCGCCTCGTTGCCGAGCTTGTGGGCGTAAGCCAGGCGCAACTGGAACTTATCAGCCGCATACCAGTTCAGACCTATACCGACCCCACTCAGGCTGCGCTGATTGGACTCAGCGCTCCAGGGATTTTTATTGAGCGTGACGCTGCCGGTGTCGATAAAGCCGACCAGTTGCAGTTGACCGATACCCCGTGGCGACCAGTGCGGTATCAGCCAGCGGGCCTCCAGATTCAGCACGTAGCCTTCATCGCCATAGCCTTCACCTTCGGGATAAGCGCGTACGGCAAACATGCCGCCTAGCACCATCTTTTCCGAGACATCCAGATTTTTGGCTGCCAACTGGCCGTTGATACCGGCGTACAACGCGAAAGAGGGGTTCAGGTTTTGCAAGCGACTAGCGCTGTACCCCAGCTTGTTAAAGTGGCCATTGATCTGCGCCGTGGTGGCATCGAAAGATAATGCCGCCGCCGTCTGGATGGTGATGTCGCCCGAAGACAGGGTCAGCGCAAAGGCACTCAGCCCGCCAGCACCCAGGTTGTCACGCCGATCACCTGTGAGGCTGGCGATGAAGATATGAGCCGCCTTTTCAGTTATGGACGCCACCGAATCCAGTCGATCTTCAAAGCGCTTGCTCTCGTAGCTGGCACCCAGATACAGGTTTGCATTGCGTGAACGTAGCAGCGGATAGCTACCAAAAAAGCCCATGCTGCGAGCCGTGCCGTTGGCCAGCAGATTTTCAAACTCCTGGCCTAGGGCGTACTCAAGACTGCTAAAGGCCGCGCCCACACGGACCTGACCCACCTGCAACTGGTAGGCGGCGCGAAAGTAATTCAGGCCCTCGCCCGAGGTCAGCAGGCGCAGACTGGCAACATCACCCTCGCCGGTGGGCTCGTTCAGAAAAATCGTGGTACCTATCCGCTGGGCTCCGGTGTAGTAATTGCCTGCGTTATCGGCATCAATGCTGCCGGTCACACGCCGACCCGGCAACACGTCCACCATCAAGTCGCTGCTGCCAAATGTGGCGCCAGGCACCAAGGCGGACTTGATCTGCACACCGGGCAAATCCGACAACTGCAGCAACTGGCTTTCCAGGGCTTCTGCGGCTACCAAGTCACCGGTCTTGATGTCTTGCAAAACATCCGACAACACGCCAGCGGATATATGCGACTGGTTGCGCACCAGCACCTGACCATAGTGGCCTTCGGCCACGGTGATCGTGATGGCGCCATCGTTGATGTCCTGCGCTGGCAAATAGGCTTGCGCCACCGGATAGTGATGGTCCTGGTAATAGCGTTCGATGCGGGCAGCCATGGCGCGCACCTGCGTGAGGGTGTAGGCCGTGCCGACACTGAAGCCGCAAACTTCAATCAACTCTGACTGTGCAAACACCTGCGCGCCGGCAATGTGCAGGCTTTTGACCACAATTTTCAGGCGATCTGCGTCCGCGTCCGGCGCTGCTAGCCCTGTTCTGGACGGCTGGATCTCTAGTTGCGGCACAGCGCTGGATGGAACCACGCTGCCCACCGACGGTTGCAGCACTCCGCCGGTGGGCAAGGGCGGAGCCCCCAGCACGCAAGGGCTGATGGCAAGAAGGGGAAGTACAAGCCAATGTGTGTGTTTCATCCGTAGGATTCTTGGCGACGGCGCTGCCGTGAGTCGGTGCGTTGCCGCACTGTGCGTTGGTACGCTGGCGAACAGACACTGGCCGCGCTGGCATTTACTGTAGAGGCACAGAGTCAGCCCTTGACTCTGGCGCGCCGAGGGCGTAGCAGAACCAGCATGGAGAAATACGTGGTTACACAAATCAAGAGTTCAGAAACAAAATCAAAGCGCACCACACGGGCGAGCAACAACACAGATGGTTTGCAGAGCGCCACCAGCGCCCGCCGCTCGCGAAAGCCTGCTGTTGATAAAAATGCGGTTGAAGACGCGGCCTATGCACAAGCCCACGAAAACACCCGGCATGAGCGCCAGTCCCCTTCGGTCAAACCCCGACTCAGCCATTTGGTGGCACGCGGCAAAGATCTGGTATCCGGTGACGCCGCTTCGGTGGCCACGGCAGCGGCTATCGTCGTCGGTGCAGCACTGATCGAGGTGGAACTGATTCCGGGCCTGATCATTGGCGCTGGTGCCATTCTGCTGGGCAAGCTGTTCCCCGAAATGGGTGCCTACGTGCGCCCGGCCATCAAGGGCGCGGTGCGTGCTGGATTTTTCATGACCCAAAAGGCGCGCGAAGTGATGGCTGAAACCAGCGAACAGGTGCACGATCTGGTGGCCGAAGTGAAGCACGAGCAGGAGCAATCCAATACGGCTAGAAAAGATAAGCCAGAGTCCGAGTCCGTCCCAGTCGGCGAAGCACAGCCCGTGCAATAAAGTGACACACAGCCAAAACCGGGTCGCGCGCACGGCCCGCATTGCCCACCACATGCCCGGGCGCATGCGGCTCAAGGTGCTGGGCGTCCCGGCAGAGCAGGACTTCTTTGCTGCAGTAAAGAAGGCCATCGCCACTCTGCAGGGTGTTGAGAGTGTGCGGGTCAATGCGACATCTTCCAGCATTGTCATTAACTACAGCCCGGCAGACACGGTGTTTCACTTTCGGCTGCAAGACGATCCGGTTGTGAATACCTGGCTGCGCCTGGAAGGCGATGACGCGCTGCTGGCCGGCGTTGGAGAGGCTGTCGCATCCGGCTCGCATTACTTGGCGCGGCACTCGCGTTTGGCCGAAGGCATCGTATCCAGCGCGGAACAGCTGGACTCCAGCCTGCGCCGGGCCAGTGACGGATATCTGGACCTCAAGCTGTTGCTGCCGTTGGCATTTGCTGCTGCCACGTCGATGCGCCAGGCACGCGGACGGGGCACCCCCATGTGGCTGAGTCTGGGAACCTTTGCGTTCAACTCCTTTCTTTCATTGCACCGTCAGCGCATCAACCCACCGGCGGTCAAGATTATGTCTACCGGTCCCTACCATGCAAGAACCAAACCTTAAGGCTGGCCTATCCCTGACCAGCTCCAGTTATCTGTTGCTGCATATGACTCCGGGGCGCTGTCGCATCCGCGTTGCACGCATGCGCGTCGATACCGCCGTGCGAGAACGCGTCAGCGCCCGGCTGGGCAACAGCCCGCTGGTGTCCAGCTTTCGCCTGAACCCGGCCTGCGAATCGGTCACAGTGGTGCACTTGGGTTCGGTAGACGCGCTGTTTGAAATGTTGCTGCTGCCATCCCTGCTGCTGTCAGTCGCAGTGCCTACCTGCCAGTCCCAGCAGAGCGAAACCGAGAGCCGCGAACCCAGCCCCTTTCGTGCCATGGCCTGGGCGGCTACGGCCTTGCTGCTCGGCCCGGCTGGTGGCTTCGGGCTTGACCTGCTGCTGATTCTGCTGACTGGTCTGCCGATCTGGAAGCGCGCCCTGTCTACTCTGATCAACGAGCGGCGTTTGAATGTCGATTTTTTGGATGGATTGGCGCTGGGGATTGCTGTGCTGCGCCGCCAGCCGCGCACTGCAGCCCTGATGGCGATGATGGTGCACCTGGGCGATGTGGTGCGAGAGCTTACCGCGCGCCAGTCGCACGGCCATATCCGCCAGTTGCTGGACTTCCAGACCGTGCAAGCCAGGCGCCTTGAGGCCGACGGCAGCGTAACGCTGATTCCGGCACAGTCGCTGCTGTGCAATGAGATGGCGCTGATGCTGGCTGGTGACCTGGTGCCAGCCGACGGCATGATCAGCAGCGGCGTGGCCGCCGTCGACCAGCGCCACATCACTGGTGAATCGGTGCCAGCCACGCGGCGCGCTGGCGACATGGTGTTTGCCGGTTCGTCGATTGTGGAGGGTTCAATCACGGTGCAGATAACTGAAGTCGGCGCAGCCACCGTGGTGGCCAAAATCGTGCAGGTGATCGAAGCCGCCCCAGTGGGTGAAACCCGAATTCAGAACTATGCCGAGCAGTTTGCCGACCGCTTGGTGGCACCACTGCTGGGTGTGAATGTGGCCATGCTGGCGCTCACCGGCAATATGGACCGCTTCATGTCAATGGCGATTGTGGATTACGGCACCGGCATCCGGGTGGCCGCTCCGACGAGCATTCTGGCCAGCATGACGCGCGCGGCGCGACAAGGCATTCTGATCAAGAGCGGCCACCACGTTGAAAAATTGGCGACGCTTCGCGGCATTGCCTTTGACAAAACCGGCACTTTGACCTGCGGCCACCTAGCCATACTGGATGTGAAACCCTTTCATGCCCGCATCAGTGTCGACCGTGTGCTGCAACTGGCCGCCGCAGCCGAAACGCAGCTGCGCCATCCAGTGGCGTGTGCCTTGGTCAGGCACGCCGAGCAAGTGCGCGGGCTGACATTGCCGTTGTGCGACGATGTGCAGTTCATCATCGGCATGGGAGTGACAGCGGTGATTGCCGGCAAGCGCCTGCATGTGGGCAGTGAACGCTTCTTGCGCAGCATCGGCATTGCCACCGGCAAGGCCGCCAAGTACCTGGCCGAGGCGGAACGCCACGGCCATATCGCCCTGCTAGTAGCGCTGGACGACAGCCTGGTGGGGGCCATTGCTTGCAGCGACGCACCCCGACCTGAGGCCCGCGCCGTGGTGGCCGGACTGCGCGCGCGCGGCGTGGAACATATCGTCATGCTGTCCGGCGACCGCGAAGGTGTGGCCCGCCGTGTGGCGCAAGCCGTCGGCATTGACACGGTGTACGCCGAAATACTGCCCCATGACAAGGCCGAGATCGTGCGCAGCCTGCGCTTGCAATACGGACCGTTTGCCATGGTCGGCGATGGCGTGAATGACTCGCCTGCCCTGGCCCAGGCCGATGTCGGCATCTCGCTGGTGGACGGCGCCGACATTGCCCGCGCCGCCGCCGATGTGGTGCTGATGGAAGAAGGTCTGCACCTGTTGCTGCCCGCCATGGACATCTGCCGCGATGGCTTGGCCCTGGTGCGTCAGAACTTCAGCCTGATTGCCGGTGCCAACACTTTGGCTCTGGCGCTGGCGGTTCCCACCGGACTGATGTCGCCCATGGCCTGCACCCTGATCAGCAATGGATCCGGCCTACTCGCAACCTTGAACGCCATGCGCCCCCTGCTGGCCTCTCGCAGCGTCTGAAGCTGAACGCCATGGAAAATAGCAAACATCAAATGAAACGCGCTGATATCGACTCGTTTGAAACGATCATTTCGCAGTTGCTGTCCGTGCGAAAAAGCATGCACACACAGGAAGCTGCCTTGGCACCTTGGCTAAAGGGCGTCAACCCCAGTTACCGAGCAAGCGCCCGTAATTTGGCACATTATTTGGCGCTTCGTCACAGCGACTTGCGTCTGCTACAGGAAAGTCTGGGCCACATTGGTTTGTCATCCCTTGGTCATTCTGAATCCCATGTTCTCGCCAATATCGACAAGATTCTCGTTATTCTTTATCAATTAACCGGGCAAGTCTGGCAACCATCTGACAAAGTGGAGCCGGTCGGCATTCAAAGCAGCCGAAAACTCCTTGAACAGCATACGGTAGATCTGCTTGGACCGCCAACGACGGGAAGAAATGTTCGCATCATGGTCACGCTGCCCACTGAAGCGGCAGTAGATTTTGGCTTGGTGCGGCAACTCACCGAGTCGGGCATGGATATCGCCCGCATCAATTGCGCCCATGATGGTTCTTCCGAGTGGCAGGCCATGGCGGCGAATGTGCATCGTGCCGCTACGGCAATGGGTCGACAGGTGCACATACTCATGGACCTTGGGGGACCAAAATTGCGTACCGGTCCTATTTCTCCCGGTCCATTTGTGCTGAAGTTGCGGCCGCAGCGAGATGTTTTCGGTAATGTTCTGATGAATGCCCGAGTCAGCCTAAGACCCGCTGGGGCGATCGTTCCAGTGGCAGGCGCGACGGTGCAACTGGGGGTGGATGCGCACTGGGTGGCTCTCCTTGAACCAGGCGACTACCTTGATTTCGCCGATGCATCAGGCGCAAAACGCAGCCTTATGGTGATTAACCGGGATAACCACGGTGTATTGGCAGAGTGCCATCAGACTGCACATCTAGTGCCGGAAACAAAGCTCAAACGCCGCAGCAAGCGAGGCGGACGGCGCACCACTCGCCTAGCCGATCTACCTTGTCGTGAGGGAACCTTGCTGCTGAAGTGCGGCAGCCTCTTGCGTCTGACTCGTTTTGATAGTGGCGAATGTGAACATGGAGATCACGCTGTTCCCAACATCTCCTGCACCTTGCCGGAGGTATTTGAACAGGTCAGCATCGGGGAGCGCATCTGGTTCGACGATGGTCGTATTGGTGGGGTCATCCGCCGTATTGAGCAAGATTGGCTGGAAGTAGAAATCACCCAAGCAAGAGATAGCGGGGAAAAACTAGCGGGCGACAAAGGAATCAATCTGCCCGATAGCAAACTGAATTTGCCGGCCCTGACCGACAAGGATTGCGAAGACTTGGTCATCGTGGCCAAGTTGGCTGATCTGGTCGGGCTGTCATTTGTGCAACGTGCCAGCGATGTACAAGCCCTGCGTGACCACCTGCGTGACCTCGGGGTGCCGAACCTCGGCATCATGCTGAAGATTGAGACTCGCCGCAGCTTTGAAATCCTCCCGGAATTGTTGTTTTCAGCGATGGCCAACAAGGCGGCGGGGGTGATGATTGCCCGTGGTGACCTGGCAGTTGAATGTGGCTACGAACGACTGGCGGAAATCCAGGAGGAAATTCTCTGGGCGGCGGAGGCTGCCCATATGCCAGTGATTTGGGCGACCCAAGTGTTGGAGACCTTGGCCAAAACTGGCTTACCCACCCGCGCTGAGATTACTGACGCGGCCATGGGCGAACGGGCCGAGTGTGTCATGCTTAACAAAGGACCGCACATCAAGGAAGCGATGACGACCCTTAACGACATTTTGCACCGCATGCAAACCCACCAGGCAAAGAAACAACCTCTGTTGCGGGCACTTCATGCTTGGATGTCAACGCCCAAGCCGGTTGAACCGGGATCTCAGCGAGATAAGGATCTGGCAAAGAATAACTTCCAGATATCAACATAGTCTCGCAATAGCGAGATAGTTCCAGCGGGGTAAGTCCTGATCAAAGACGATGCGGCTGTTTTTAAGGAAATCTGCAGCCACCTTTTTGCCTGTGACGTAGACCCCATTCAAGACATCGACCGTTACTTTCAATCCTGTGGTTGTTTTAGTCATCGCGATGAATTTTTTGGCAATCGCCACCGAATGGAAGACAACGCCCTGGCAGGCACGCGTGACTTAGAGCAAGCCGAGTTCGTCGATAGCAAGCTGCAAGAAATGTTCACAGCCTTTGATGTTGGAGAAAAAGAAAAGGGCCGCAAAGCCGCTTGGGCGCTGTACAACGCCGGAGTGACAAAACTGCGGTAGCACTTTTCGCAGAAAAAGGGACCAGGCTCGGATTAACACGGATTAACACGGATTAACACGGATTAACAAATGGCTCCATCATTGCTACAAAATATATAGCTATTAGCCAAGGATTAATAAGGGCTACAGGCCGATTTTCCATACAGCACCAACGATCACTGGCTCAATCGCGACGACGGTCAATTGCCAACCCTCAGGAAAAAAGGGGCCGTGCTCGAATTAAAAACAAAATCCATGCATGGCGCTTGCGCGCTGCCCATCCGGCGGCTAATGAATGGATGTAGATGCTATGTATTTAGTAGCTACTTGCGCAGGTGGAGCAAGGGCTGGCGACCTGTTTTATACATAGCACCGGTCAAGCCACTGGTTGTTAAAGCACACCCGCCACGCCTTAGCCGCAGGTGCTGGAGTTCTGGGGTAGTCGCAACTAAGGAAAAGGGGCCAGGCTCGGATTGCCAGAAAGAGATCAAACAGCAGGCAAGTCTTTCGAGTAAAAAGTGCCTACAGCCCCCGTATTCAGTGCGTTAGCAGCTATAAATTCAGTAGCGACTAAAGAATAAATAAACACAATCAAAGGGGCCAGGCTCAATCAAAGGGGCCAGGCTCGAATTAAAAAGCAGCTCTGTCTTTGCTACAAAATATATAGCTATTAGCCAAGGATTAATAAGGGCTACAGGCCGATTTTCCATACAACGCCAACGATCACATGCTCAATCGCGACGACGGTCAATTGCCAAACCTCAATACGACGCCCTGGGCCAGCGCATCAGCCACACCAACGCCCTGGGCTGGACCGACAAGACCTACTACGACCACCTTGGGCGGTGCCGGGGTGCTGACCGCTAGCTTGCTTACCCCACCCTGCCCAAGCCATCTTCAAAGCAAAACAGGCCTCCAGCCCCCGTTCCACCTGCGTAACCAGCTATCAATTAAGTAGCGAATGATTCAATCACAAGCACGACACCGCCATCCCCCGCATCCAAAGAGAAGTCGACCGCTGGGGCAACGTGCTGGCGGTGAACGACCCGCGCATGACTATACCTTCACGCCGCCAAATGGCACCACCAGCTTCACACTGTTGCGACGCGCCTTTGGCACCACTGACGCCTACACTCCCGTCACACTGACACAGCTTGGTGCGTCATACACGTATGACGTCACCAAAGAACGACCGGCACAAGGGAGTACACCGAGTAATGGGCTTAATCAGCCCAAGCCCCAAAAAGTGGACATTGTGTAAAGTTGTGAAAACACGGCCTGCCTGCTACGACTTTTTAACCTACATCGCTGAATCTGTGGCAAGTATTTGGTTGGCAACCTATCGGGTACCAGACTTGTTTCGTGCGATGCCTTTTTTACCGCCATGCTGCTGGCACTCAGCGAGTAGTTGCGCCCAATCGTCCGGTGGGTGGCCGCTTTCCAGCATCTTTCGAAAAACCAAGTAGGCATCGTTGCCGCTCTCGTACGCACGTTTTGTATCGTCGTCGTTGACCCAAGCAAAAACGATGATCTTGCTCGATGCGTGAAAACGAAAGAACAATCGATATTGCTGGAAGAACTTGGCGCGGAACCAGTGCTTATGGCCTTCACCCAAGGTGTTGCCTTGTCGGTATTCTGGGCGCGTCGGGTCTTGCGGGATGACGTCGAAAGCCAGCTTTGTGATGGCCGCCAACCGCTTGCTGGCGTTCTTCGTCACGTACCCCACGGGGTCCTTTTGTTTCAAACTCTCAACCTGCCGGGTTATGGCCTCGACTTGTGCAAGAAATAGCGGATGAGAAAAAACGGTCCAACCATGGATGACCAATGGCGAAATCTTGTCTGCACTCATTCATCGGCGGCCAGCAACGCGGCGTCGAAATCGACTGCAGTATCACCAACCAGAGTCTGAAGCCGACGAACGAGGCCAGCGTCTACAGATTGCAAGCGCTCAGGGTGTGCTGCAATGTCGCTGGCAAGGAAGCCCAGGAACTGGCCAAGCATCGGGTCGTCCCCTTGCGAGACGGTCGCACGCGTTAGCACGACTTCTCCGCTGGAGCGGATGGTGTAGTGGATTTTGTCGCGCTTGCCCAGCTTGAGTACGTCGCGCACGGTTTCTGGAACCGTCGTTTGGTAACGGTCGGTCAGCGATGATTCAACTTCAAGGATGGCTGGCATTTCGCACTCCAAATTCACAACTTGCCCATGGTAATGCAGTTGCATTGCCGAGTCAAGAGAGAGAGATGAACTCCCAAGCCAGATCCTCAGCCATAGAACTCCCCGTTTCCACCCACGATGGCTTGGTTCCAAGATCAAAGGGGCCAAAGATCAAAGGGGCCAGGCTCAAAGATCAAAGGGGTCAGGCTCGGATTACCGGAACAGCTATTCGTGTAAATTCGCCAACGCCACTCAGTGATTTGATGGGGCCAAACATGGGTAAATGTTATTGGGCTGCTTGCATGACTAACACCGCACTACCCGGTTATGAATACACGTTCTCAACACTCGGAAAGGTACAAAATAAGCCATGAATTTGGAGTCATTTATCTTGGCAAATTACCAAGCAGAAGTCTCGATAGCTGATTTGGATCAGTTCGCGGGGGATAGGGTATTTTTTAACGTTGTAAATCCCCCGCCTATCTCCAAGTGGGGGCGCCAACCTGCAACTCCTGGGAGTTCAATAACCATCCCAGTTACACAAACGTCACAGGGCTCCGTCGTGGTCTTTTACACAACCTCAACCGATAGCAGACTCGGCAAGCCCTTTGCGGGAGTCATGCTGGAGGAAGCCGTTCAAATTGTTCACTCCATGAAAAATGTTGACGGCCTCGTTTTGCAGGGTAGTCGTGAATCTGCTTTGGCTATAGGGAAAATGAATTTCGGTGAAGTCAAAACGCGCTGACTGTCCCTGTAAACGCCGGCACTTTACTGACCTTGGATCAAAGGGGCCAGGCTCGAAAAAGGGGCCGTGCTCGAATTAAAAACAAAATCCATGCATGGCGCTTGTGCGCTGCCCATCCGGCGGCTAAAGAATGGATGTAGATGCTATGCATTTGGTAGCTACTTGCGCAGGTGGAACGAGGGCTGGCGACCTGTTTTATACATAGCACCGGTCAAGCCACTGGTTGTTAAAGCACACCCGCCACGCCTTAGCCGCAGGTGCTGGAGTTCTGGGGTAGTCGCAACTTGCGACCACCTTGGGCGGGGCCGGGGTGCTGACCGCTAGCCTGCTTGCCCACCCTGCCCAAGCCACCTTCAAAGCAAAACAGGCCTCCAGCCCCCGTTCCACCTGCGTAACCAGCTATTAATTTAGTAGCGATTGATTCAATCACAAGCACGATACCGCCATCCCCCGCATCCAGCGCCTACCGCAACGAAGTGCTGCAAGGCCACATTCACATACGACACCGTGCAAATACGCTGGCGGTCCATGCAAGCGGCGACCAGGCTGGCATAGCAAAGATTGCGGCACAAGCGTAAATACCCTGCACCGCCCGCAATATGACCTGCTGTTGACCGCTTTTACTTAATGCGCCAAAGGCTTGCTGCAACCATAGTTCAAACCGCTGTCATGATCGACTCGCGGTACCCTTACGCACTATGCTCACGCTGGCGATAGCCTGGGCAGCGTCACGATGAGGGTTGTCCAGTTTCTTTCGTCAGAAACTGCCAGCGCCACTGTCCCGTTTTGGGCTTGCGCGAGCAGTCTGGCCGAATAGGTGCCAATGCCAGTTCCACCCGATTTTCCTGAAGTGAAGAACTTATCAAAGAAGCGATCACGGATGGCGGCAGGAACCTCGCCTTTGTTTTTGATCGTGATTCGCAGTGGTGTCTCATCACGCAGCGCAACCACAACCTCGCCGCCCTCGGGAGAGGCTTCACAGGCATTTTGCAAAAGGTTTTGGAAAAGCGAGTAGCAAAGCATGGCATCACCCAGCGCACTCGCCACCCCTTCGCCAACGAGTCCATCAGTTTCCAGGGAGACCACAATGTGCTTTGCCGCGAAGGTCGATTTTGCGATGTCAACTATACGGTGCAGTATGTCGCCTATCTTGACGGGTTGCGCATCCAGCGTGAAACGGCCGGTTTCAATTTTGAACAGCTCCGCAGACAGATTAACCATGCCCATCAATTGCAGTGAGGTTTCCTCGATCATGCGCAACTGGCTAACTTGGCTGCGACTCATGTTTTTTTCAACCGCCAGTGCTTGTGCAAGTCCTATGACGCCGGCTAATGGTCCTTTCAGGTCATGGCGAGTCATCTGCTCCACAACTTCATGCAGGCGCGCCAATTCAAGTACGCTGTCGTAGGCGAACTGCATCTGCTTGCGAAGTGCCACATAACGCATGAAGTTGCGCACTCGCGGCTTAAGTACATCTGGATCTATCGGTTTCGTTACGAAGTCAACAGCGCCCAACTCAAAGCCTCTCTGACAAGCGGCTTTGTCAATCATTGCGGTCACAAATATCACAGGAATAGTCTGCGACGTCGGGTGCTCTCGCATGCGCCGGGCCACCTCAAATCCATCGAGTCCTGGCATCATGATGTCCAACAGAACCAGATCCGGTGGATTGTTCGACTGACACATTTCCAAGGCCAAAGTCCCACTATTCCCAACCCGAACACGGTACTCATCCTTAAACAGATGTGACATCAGCAGGAGGTTCTCAGGGGAATCGTCCACCACCAAAATCGTCGGACGCGCCGACACAGGGATTCCAGGAACATTGGTCTCAGCCGCCGCTAGCGGCGGTTCTTGGTGGACTGCGGTTGTCACAGCTGCTTTTGGCAAAGCCAAGGGCGGCCCAAACAACGCTCTTTCCACTCGCATCATGAGATCGGCCGCCGTATACGGTTTAATCAGCAAGGATGTGACACCATTGCCAATGGCCTCCTCGATGCGGATACGCTCTGTTTCCGCTGTAATCATAATGAAGGGCAGGTGCGAAAACTTTGGGTCGTTGCGCACAGCCTGCAACAATTCCAGTCCAGACATGACAGGCATATTCCAGTCGGACAGCACAATGTCAACCCGACGACTGCGAAGCAGTTGCAAGGCTTCCAAGCCATTGCTGGCGGCAAGGATGGTATTGGCTCCCATCAAGCGCAATTGCCCCGTAGTGACTTTGCGCATAGGCGCCATGTCATCCACGACCAGGAACACGAGTTCTTTGGTGATGAGTCTGGGTTGCATGGGGGTCAATCGGGATGATTGGCAGCTACCGCAGCGTCAACCATTTCCTTCGAGTGCATTTTTCTCTTAAGGTCATCATCAGAATCAGCAAAGCGTTGCGCAATAGCAATGAACTCAGGTTGAATTTCGATAAAGGCGTCGAGCATGTCTGCATCAAAGTGCGTACCACGCCCCTCCAGCATGATCTTCATCGCGCTTTCGTGTGACATCGGTTTTTTGTAAATACGCCTGCAGATCAACGCGTCATACACGTCCGCCACGGCCATCAAGCGCGCTGCGATAGGGATTGCGTCGCCTGCAAGCCCTTGAGGGTAGCCACTGCCATCCCATTTTTCCTGATGAGAAAGTGCAATGCTCATGGCAAATGAAAGAAATTCGACCGGAATTCCCAAGGCATTTTCTGCATTCAGAATGGCTTTGTAGCCGAGGGTGGTGTGCGTCTTCATGATTTCATATTCATGCGGCTCCAGCCGCCCAGGCTTGAGCAATATGTAGTCTGGAATTCCAACTTTCCCAATGTCATGAAGTGGAGCTGATTTGAAGATGGCTTGTATGTTGGACGTCGTCAAGAATGCCGAAAAACGTGGGTGGTCACGCAGCCGCTCGGCCAATGCCTTGATATAGAACTGCGTGCGGCGAAGGTGATTGCCGGTATCGGAATCCCGGGTCTCTGCTAACGAGGCCATAGCCAGAATCGTCACATCCTGAACTGCCGAAACTTCGCGCGTTCGTTTGGCGACCTCCAATTCCAGAAAATGATTCTTGTCGCGCAAGAAATCGTCCATCACTTTCAGTGCCAGATGGGTCTTGACGCGTGCCAAAACGATGGATGGACTGATCGGTTTGGTAATGTAATCAACTGCCCCAAGCTCCAGGCCCTTCTCTTCATCTTCGACATCAGATCGTGAGGTCAGAAAGATCACAGGAATGTCTTTTGTAGTTGGAGATTTCTTTAATTGCTGACACACCTCGTAGCCATCCATCTCGGGCATCATGATGTCCAGCAGAATCAAGTCAGGTGGCGAATCTGAAGCGGTAATAGCAATCGCTTGCCTCCCGGTGTTCGCTACTTTGACCCTATAGTGGTCCTTCAGTAGAGTCTTCATCAGATACAGATTATCTGGTGTGTCGTCTACAACCAGAACTGTGTGCCTTATTGTGAAATCCAGGTTTGTCATGGGGATGGTCCTGCAAGAAGTGTGTTCGTGGCAGTCTGAAGCGTGATCAACGTCGTGGGGAAATCAAAGGCCCGGATGGCTGTCGCGATCGCCGGAAACAGCGCCGGAAATGCTGCGCTTAGCAAATCTGCATGGGCATCGAAAACGTCCGCAGCCTCGGAGTCGCCCTGCCGCAATAGTTCTATCAATTGGGTGCAAACCAGTCTGAGCCGTTCCGAGTCCACAGTTTCAGCAGCCTCTGCTTTCTCTGTGGGCAATTTTTGATCCAGTTGCGTGACCAGCGTATCAAGAGGGACTCGAACTGCGGCCAGATGCCTCTCCACTTCTTCACGGGGGCGATGCCGCTTGATTGCATCCTCGAGTTCTGCGGCAAGCTGTTGTACACCCGCCGCACCAATCGTGCCACTTGCACCTTTGAGTGTGTGCGCCAATCGTTCGGCCATAGGGGGGTCATCTCGAATGAGAGCGTTGTAGATATCAACCACAACAGACTTCTGCCCAGCCACAAAGCGACGCAACATCGAGAGATAGACTTGTTTTTTACCTAGCACACGCCGCAGTCCACTGACCATGTCCAAGCCTTCAATGCCGGACGGAAGCTCGAGTTCTTCTGGCTGGGCAGGATGCCCTGTTATCGCCAGTGTCCCTGACTGACGTGGCGTGATCCATTTCAGCAGCGCCTTCCACAAATCCTCAGGTTCAATCGGCTTGGAAATGTGGTCATTCATTCCAGCTGCTAGGCAGCGATCACGGTCACCCTGCATGGCATTGGCGGTCATGGCCACTACTGGAAGTTCGTTTAGCGATGGTTGTTTGCGTATCTCGAGGGTTGCCGACACGCCGTCCATCACCGGCATCTGCATGTCCATCAGAACCAAGTCGTACTTTTCGACTGCGAGTTGATCCAACGCGATCTGACCATTCTCAGCGAGGTCAACCACCAACCCCGCTTCCCGCAGCAACTCCAGGGCCACTTCCTGGTTGAGTTCGTTGTCCTCTACCAGCAGGATGTGCGCACCAGCAATCGTGGCAAGTTGTTCGAAGGCGGCACCTCCGGCAAAATCTTCGACAAGGACCGGCGACTCTGTCCCAACAGGGTCAAGCAAGCGTGCCACACTGTCAAACAAAGTGGAAGCATTGACCGGTTTGACGAGCACATCTTCAATACCTGCTTCTTGCGCACCTTTGATGACTTCATCACGACCAAAAGCCGTCACCATGATCATGCGTGGCATGTGCTGCAGTTTTAGGGCCATGATTCGAGAGGCTGTCTCGTTACCATCCATGCCCGGCATTTGCCAATCCAAGAAAACGACCTCAAACGGCGTGTCTTGCGCGTCAGCTCTCACCACAGCGTCCAGACCGGCTTGGCCGGATGCGGCCTGTTCAACGCTGAAATTCATCCCGGCAAGCAGTCCGTGGAGTACCAAGCAGGCATTGGCATTGTCATCGACCACCAGCACGCGCTTGCCCGCCAAGTCTGCGGACAATATTCTCTTGTGCGGTTGTGCGCTGCATTTCCCCAAACGTACAGTGAACCAGAATGTGCTGCCGGTGTCTGGCTTGCTCTCAACGCCAACACCGCCACCCATGAGCTCAGCCATTTTCTTGGAGATCGACAGCCCCAGGCCGGTTCCACCGAATTTTCTGGTCACTGAACTGTCAGCTTGTGAGAAATTTTGAAACAGACGTGACTGCTGCTCCTGCGACATACCGATCCCTGTGTCATGCACGGTGCAGTACAGCAACACATCGTGGTCCGTCTCATCCTGGACTCGGATGGCGATGGCAACCTCACCATGTTCGGTGAACTTGACTGCGTTATTGCTCAAATTGATTAACACCTGGCCCAGGCGCAAAGGATCCCCGACCAGTCTGGCCGGCACCCGGGGATCGACATCAATCACAAATTCGAGCCCCTTGTCAGTGGTCTTTTCTGCGATCAGTCCTGTGACGGTTTCGAGCACTTTCTCCAAGTCAAATTCAATGTGCTCCACCGTCATCTTGCCTGCCTCTATCTTGGCAATGTCGAGAATGTCATTGATGATGTTGAGCAAGTGGCGCCCTGCTCCCTGTATCTTGTGTATGTAATTTTTTTGACGAGGTGTCAGGTCTGTGCGCAGTGCCAAGTGAGACATACCGATGATGGCGTTCATTGGCGTGCGTATTTCATGGCTCATGCTCGAGAGAAATTCAGACTTGGCTTGGCTTGCCTGTTCCGCTGCAACTTTGGCGACCTCCAACTCACGACCACTTTGCGCCAGCACTTGGTCCATCTGCATTTTTTCCGCCTCTATCCGTTTGCGCTCAGTGATGTCACGCAGGACACAAGTGAAATACCGCTCACCTTTCAAAACCATTTGGCTAACGACCAACTCCAGCGAAACGCTCAGCCCGTTTTTGCACCGACCCATCACCTCGCGAGGAGGATTGAAAACGCCTGTAGAGCTGGGTACATCAAGGTAATCAATCGAGGTGCTGCGCCGCCTCTGATCGAGTTCCGGGATCAACATCCCAAAACCGAGACCGACCATTTGTGTGGCGTCAAAACCGAAAAGCTGCTCTGCCGCAGGATTCACCGTCTCAATCTGGCCGCTACGTGCATGCAGGGTAATGATGCAGTCCGTCACGGTATTAAGGATTGTCTGAACCAGTGCGGCACTGTCCTGCAGGGATTGCTGCAGTGCGTATTCCTTGGTTACATCGCGAAACACCAGGACGGCACCAATCACCCGGGAATCGCTATTGCGTATAGGTGCGCAGCTATCGGCGATATCGCACTCATTCCCATTTTTAGCGATAAGCACGGTGTGGTTCGCCAATCCTTGCACTTTGCCGTGCTTGAGCGCGTCAGACACTGGAATCTTTGCTGGTTTGCGTGTTTCCCGATTGACGATATGAAAGATTTCATTTACTCCGCGCCCCAGGGCTTGCGCCTGCGACCAGCCAGTGAGTTGTTCTGCGGCGGTATTAACCAACGTGACGCGTTCGTGTGTATCTGTGGCAATGACGGCGTCGCCGATGGAATACAGCGTGACAGAGAGCTTTTCTTCACTAGCCTGAAGACTGTCGTTAACCTGCTGCAGCGTGATATTCGTGTCCTGCTGAATTTTGAGCAAATGTTGAGTTTCCAGTGCCACAAGATCATCGAGCTGCTGCTTGGCTTTACGTATAGCCACAAAACCAAATGAAATAGCTGTGAACAATGCGAGCATTCCTGCGGAAACCAGAAAAATGAACAGACGCCGCATGGTCAGTTTCAACTGCGCATCGTAGCTACGCATGGCGTCGTCTAATATTTCTTCAACACCATGCATTTCGTAGCGAATGCCGTCCATCGACCGTTTGCCTCGCCCTTCCGTCACCCGCGCCATAGCTGCGTCCAGCCCTTGTTCACGCCGGATTTCAATAACAGAGGCCAGCTCCTGCAGCTTGTCATCCATCAGAGGAATAATCGCGTCAAGATGTTTGGACACAGCGCGGTTGTTGGTCAACTTGCGCAGCCTCGCCAAGTCATCCTTGACTTGTAAATTGACGGCGTTATAGGGCTCCAGATATTTCGGATCGCCGGTCACGATGTAGCCGCGCTGACCTGTTTCGGCATCTTGCATGGAAGACATCAGTTCGACGCTGCTAATTCTGGTTTGAAAGTTTTGGCCACGCAAAACCGCAGCCTCTGCCATATCGTCAAACGTTAAGAACATGGCTGCCACCCATATTGCGAGCAATGCGACGGCTCCGGTCAATGCAAACTTTTGATTCTTTGTGAGCTTCATGGCGGACTTCAAGATGTTGAGGGATTACTCATTTCGCGATGCCCCTGGAATTACAGAGACCGCCTGTGATCTCGATCGTTGTGGCATTGAGTGCATTATTTTCAGCACAGTGCCCGATAAGCGCGGCAACCTCATCGGGCTCCACTAGGCGACCGATAGGCACATCCTCAAGGAGAGTCTTGAGCGCTTCCTGGTTCATGCCTGTCAACATGGGGGTAGCGGTATAACCCGGGGCAACACCGACGCATCGAATGTTTGTGATGCCGCGCATCAAAAATTCGCCAACGATGATCTTTGGCATTAACGCGACGGCGACTTTCGTTGAACAGTAATTCAGTTGCCCGATCTGGCCAGCTTTGTTCACGGAAGATATGGGAACCAAAAGTCCAGGCCATCCGCCATTGACCATCGCTTCGGCTGAGTCCCGCATGGTCAGAAAGGTCCCCGTCAGATTGACGTCAATCACCGACTGCCACCTGTCTAGCCCCATTTTTTTTGAGACCTTGCCGGTTTTCTTGTCCAGACTCAGCATTGTTCCGTCATGAATAATGCCGGCGCAGGAAACAACAATATTGAGAGTCCCGAAAGCTTCAAGAGTCGTCTTGATGAACTTGGCGGTATCACTCTCGCTCGTGACATCCGCCTGTACTCCAATGGCTTCGCCACCGGCATTCTTGATGTCCTTGAGGACGCGATCAACGTCATTTTCCCAAGGTCAACGACGGCCACTTTGGCACCTAATTTGGCGAAGTATTTAGCCGTCGCTTCACCGATTCCACTGCCTGCACCCGTGACCAACACTGTACTTCCTTTGATTTCCATAGTGGATTCCTGTTTCGCTGTAGATGTAGGCGTGCGTTGATTTGAAAAATTTCCAGTTCACCGCTTCATAGATATCAACGGCAAAACAGAGTCGACTTTCTAACCAGAATTTCTTAACCAGAAAGTTGTACCTAAATGTGCGTTGCTTTTTTGTTTTACTCTGTGCGCCAATTAACAGACTTCGAACTTCTAGGGCGCGACGATTCAGGTCTAAACGGCGGAGACTTACTTCGGCCAGTAGTGGACTACTTTCAGGAGCAGGTTACCGATGCAAAACGACCATGCGGAATCAAAGGCAGCCCATGGCAACAAGATCGTTAGCGCTACAGAAGCAGTTCGACTGATCAAGGATGGAGACACTCTTGCAACGGGCGGATTCATTGGTATCGGATTCGCCGAGAATCTAGCCATTGCGCTGGAAAAGCGCTTTCTCGGCTGCGATCCTCAGTCCACAGCAGGCGGTCCACATGGCCTCACACTGGTTTACGCGGGCGGTCAAGGAGATGGTAAGGATCGTGGTCTGAATCACCTGGGGCACCAGGGACTACTCAAGCGAGTTGTTGGCGGTCACTGGGGCTTGGCTCCAAAACTTCAACAGCTAGCAGTATCCAGTCACATTGAAGCCTATAACCTGCCACAAGGCGTGATCTCACAACTCTATAGAGATATAGGAGCACACAGACCCGGTCTCATTACACGTGTGGGTCTTGGCACCTTCGTTGATCCGCGTTTTGGCGGTGGAAAGATCAACGAGCGTACGAAAGACGAATTGGTTGAGCTCATGGTCATCGGGGGAGATGAGTACCTCTTTTACAAAGCATTCCCTATCAATGTCGCCATGCTTCGAGGAACTACGGCAGACCCCAGCGGCAACATCACGATGGAAAGGGAAGTGCTGACACTCGACTCTCTGGCGCTAGCCATCGCTGCACACAACTCGGGAGGCATTGTCATCGTGCAGGTTGAACGGATTGCAAAAGCTGGATCGCTTAGCTCGCGTCAGGTCAAGATACCAGGCATCTTGGTCAACTTTGTGGTCGTCGCCGAGAGGCCTGAATTTCACATGCAAACTTTTAGCGAGCAATACAACCCCATCTATTCTGGAGAAATCCAAGGCCCCAATGTCCCCACCTCACCAAAAACGGAAATGGATGCGCGCACGATCATTGCCCGGCGGGCAGCATTCGAACTTCAAACGCATGACATTGTCAACTTGGGGATAGGTATTCCTGAGGGTATCGCCATCGTCGGTGCAGAGGAAGGCATCATTGATCTAATCACGCTGACTGCAGAGCCTGGTGTGATTGGCGGTGTCCCTGTTGGTGGATTGAACTTCGGTGCAGCCACCAATGCCGAAGCGATCTTAGATCAACCCTACCAGTTTGACTTTTACGATGGTGGAGGACTGGATGTCACGTTCCTTGGTCTGGCGCAAGCAGATGCGCACGGCAATCTGGACGTGAGCAAGTTTGGTGACCACCTTGCCGGTGCCGGTGGTTTCATCAGTATCAGTCAGAACGCGAAAAAAGTGGCCTTTGTTGGCACGTTCACCGCTGAGCATCTGAATGTGAAAGTTGTCGAAGGTTGTCTGCAGATAATCCATGAAGGCGCTTTGCGGAAATTCGTTGCTTCAGTTGAACAAATGACCTTCAACGCAAAATACGCATTCAGACGTCAGCAACCCGTTCTTTACATCACTGAGCGATGTGTTTTCCACCTAATAGCAACTGGACTGGAACTGGTGGAAATTGCACCCGGCATTGATCTGGAGCGTGACATCCTGGGTCAAATGGACTTTCGTCCTGCCATCTCATCAACCCTTAAGACCATGGACGCACGCATCTTTCATGGCGGACCCATGCAACTTCGCGAACACATGCTGGTTAACCATGTCGCTTGCCCAGAAAAACTCCAAGGAAACACCCAATGAACATTGACGCCATCAGAGCGAACGCCTTCGCCATGCCCCTGACCAGTCCGGCATTTCCTCGCGGTCCCTATCGATTCACCAACCGCGAATTCCTCATAATCACGTATCGAACCGATCCGGACGCCCTGCGCGAACTGGTACCAGAGCCACTGGAGATACTAGAGCCGCTGGTGAAGTTTGAATTCATTCGCATGCCCGACTCGACGGGCTTCGGGGATTACACCGAGTCCGGTCAAGTCATTCCGGTGAGCTATCGGGGAACCAAGGGCGCCTACGCCCATGCCATGTACCTCAACGACCACCCGCCGATTGCCGGTGGACGGGAGTTGTGGGGATTCCCGAAAAAACTGGCCAACCCAAAGCTAGAAACCGAAATTGATACGCTGGTGGGTACGCTTGACTATGGCAAGGTTCGAATTGCCAAGGCAACGATGGGATTCAAACACCGCATCGCCAATCACTCTGATGTATTAGCCTCGCTTTCGGCCCCCAATTTTCTGCTGAAAATCATTCCGCATGTTGATGGGACCACTCGCATTTGTGAACTCGTGCGTTACCACACTACACAAATAACGCTCAAGGGGGCATGGACCGGTCCAGGTTCGTTGGAGCTTCATCCGCATGCACTGGCACCGGTGTCAGAACTACCTGTCTTAAAGGTTGTGTCGGCCTTGCACTTCGTCGCTGATTTGACACTTGACCTTGGTGAAGTCGTTTACGACTATCTTGCGTCACCCTAGAAGGGAAACACCGGGCGAGCCAATCGGCATCGGCGGCAGCACTTGAGCAATTTGCCGGTGTTGGGATTATCTGTAAGCGCTACGTTTGCCATCGAACAGACTACAACGATGGACCTTGACACACTGCAATCCTGCCATCGCCTACCGCGATGAATAAGGAGCAATGATGAAAACTGCCTCAAGTGCACTACAGGATTTCTTGCGTGGCGTCGGGATTGGCATTGTGGTGCTCACCTGCGGTCAAGTGTTTTCCGTAGCGGCACAAGACCGTAGCGAAAAACTTCGGCGTTTCGAAGCGGATCACCAAGTCTGTCTGAACGGGAAATCTGGTCAAGCCTTTGAACCCTGCATGAAGGAAGCAAAGGCCGTGTTAGCGCAGCGGTCAAGCACCCATCTTTCAGTTAATCCAGAGCAACTCCAGCGTTACAGCTTGATGCGCTGTGAAGCACTGACCGCGCGGCCTGCGTGGCAAGAATGAACGGCGAAGGCACCATCAGTGGGAGCGTTGCCGGGGGCGGCATTCTGCGGGAGCTAGTCACCACAGAAGTGGTGCCCAGCGCTCCTCAGAAACCAGCATCCGTAGACACAAGCCAGTAACGTTGGACGACTATTCCAACTTAATGTCGACCTTTATATAAAGGTTCAGAAACGATCTGTCAGTTGGGTCAGCGTATAAAGAATCAAACCAACCAAACCACCTACCAACGTGCCGTTAATGCGAATGAATTGCAGGTCACGACCAATGGCCAGTTCAATGCGTTGGCTCATCTCTTTCTTGGTCCACTGCGCCAATTGATGCTCAATGAACTTGCCAACTTCTCCACGGTACTGGCGAATCAAGGCGGCGCTGCCGGACACGATGGCTTCATTGAGCCATTCACGCAGAGCAGCATCCCTTGACAGGGTTTCCCCAACATGGTGAACCAGCGCGGCTAGTTGCGTGCCAATGACCGGGTTGTCACTGCAAAGATCTGCGCTTAGACGGCGCTTGACGACACCCCAAATGCTATTCAACAAAGCTTGCACCTGCGGGCTGACCAATGATTCCTGCTGATACCGGGCAATGCTTGCCTGCCAGTCTGGGTCCGCCTTGAGGCGCATCACAAAATCCTTGACCAAGGCATCAAATTTTTTACGCATCGGATGTTCGACATTGCCAAGTACGTCGATGACGGCTTGATTCAAGGCGGTTATCAAATTGGGCAAAAAAGTTGATATTGCCTTCTTGTAAAGATAGTTTTCAGCCCCGAGCATGCTGATCACGAAATCCATAATTTGAGGATGATTGCTCTCTTCTGACAAGTAGTCAGTAGTCCCCTGAAGCACCCCATCCAGCAAGTCCTGGTGTTTTTTTTCCGTCACCAGAAGTTCATCCACTTTTCCTGCCGATTCCGACACATCGATCTGGCTCAAATGCTTGCTGGTCGCGTCCCCCAATAAGCGACTGATCTTGACGTCGTCCACCGAATCGAGGATTTTTTCAAGGGCTTTGGCCACGGTATGGCCCAGCTTTGAATCGGTGTTGGGTGCCAGTAGCCAGCCACTCAACAAACCTGCCGGGTCGGCTTCTCTCAGACGTTTAGATACAGCCTCTTCCGTAATAAAGTGGTTCTCCACGAACTCGCCCAAATTGCGCCCAATGTCATCCTTGCTATTGGGAATGATGGCGGTGTGCCAAATGCGAATGCCCAAGGGGTGCCGGAACAAAGCCACCACAGCAAACCAGTCGGCCACCGCCCCGATCATGGCGGCTTCGGCAAAGGCAACAACAAAGCCCAGAGCCGGGTATGCGTGACGCAGGCTCAATGCCACGACATAAATCACTGCCATGGCCAGTAGTAAACCAAGAGCAGTACGCTGCATTAACTTCAAGCGCAAACGTTGGTGGGCGTCCCGAGCGCAGTCGAGTTCTTCTACAAATTGACGTTCAGTGCTCACACTCACTCCCTGTTTTATCGATGACTTCAAAGCCCCATTTCTGATGCCGACGCCTGCGACGGTGCGGTGATCGACAAGTGCCAGACGGCGATGAACATCGCCGCAATAGTCGGACCAATGATGAAGCCGTTGATGCCGAACACCGCCATACCGCCGAGCGTCGTGATCATCACCACATAGTCCGGCATCCCGGCATCCTTGCCGACCAGTATCGGGCGCAGCAGGTTGTCAGCCAGACCGATCACAAAAACGCCGTAGGCGACCAGCGCCAAGCTCTGCCAAAGTTTCCCAATGATGACCAAATAGGCTGCGACCGGCAACCAGACCAGGGCAGCTCCGATCATCGGCAGCAGTGAAAGAAAGGCCATCACGACGGCCCAAAGGAGCGCCCCCTTGACGCCCAGGAACCAGAAAGCGATGCCGCCCAGCATGCCCTGGATGCCCGCGACGAGCAGGCTGCCCTTCACCGTCGCACGGACCACGACCATGAACTTGGCGACCAACTCCCGCTTAAACTGCGGCGGAACCAGAAAAAAGGCCAGGTACAGCGCAACACCCAAGCTGGCGACAAAACCAAATGTATCGATCCCCATGCCAAACGCCTGCGCGGCGATGAACTGGCTCCCCTTCGCCAGGGCTGCCGTCACTTGACTCTGCAAGTGATCGAAGTCCGCAACGCCCGCACGCTCCAACAGCGCAGTGACCCAGGCGGGCAGCGCATCGAACAGGCCCCGCAGGTAAAGTGCTGGACTCCAGTCACCCGATTCGATGCGCTGGTAAACAACTGACGCTTCGCGCCCCAAAGACGCGGTCACGAGCGCGAATGGCAACACGCCGACCAACAGCACCAGCAGCATCACCAGTCCCGCCGCAACATTGCGGCGCTGTTTTACCCGCGGTAACAACCATCGATAGACCGGCGCAAACAACATGGCAATGATCACCGCCCACAAGATCGCGCCATAGAACGGCAGCAGGATCCAACCGAGGACCAACGCGCTGCCAGCCAGCAACAGGGGCGGCATCAAACCGCACGGACGGGTGCACCGGGGTCGGACAACCGGGCGCAAGCACTGCGCAAGAGTCGCTCGGCGGCGTCGGCAACCGCCTGCACCTCAGGCTTTCCCACCAAGCCAACCATGATTTGCGGATCCAGAAATCCAATCACGATGCGCTCGGGCGTCTCTTCGCGAACAACCACATTGCACGGCAGCAACAGCCCAATATCGGGTACTGCCTGCAGCGCCTGATGCGCCAGCTTCGGGTTGCATGCGCCGAGGATGCGGTAAGGCGGCATCTCGACACCGAGCTTGTCCTTCATCGCGCCTTTAACATCGATATCGCTCAAAACCCCAAAACCTTCACCCTTGAGGGCCTCGATCGTGCGAACGAGCGCCTGTTCAAAGGTGATACCGGTGAGTGTCGTTGTGAATCCGTACATGGTGTTGTCCTTTGCGCTGGTGGGGCCATTGGCTTTCCAAGCCTACGTATATCCAAGAGATGGGTCTGTTCGGCAACGCACCTGTCGAGATTCATAAAGTCTTGAATTAAGGATCTTTCAAAATCAATTAGTTACGCTGCACTTGAAACATGGTTTTGAACATAATTCTCACCAATTTTTGAACTTTTGCTTAGTTTTATCACCAAGTTTTGAATTCCTCCCCGGTCAGACTTTTGCGATCCATTGGGTGACCAGCGCAAAATGGCCGCCACATAGCTAACCATCAATGCACTGCAGCTATAGGTTCAAGCGGCGTTGGTCAGGTCCGGGCTCGTCCAACAAACGGTTCAGATCGTGGCTTCGCACGATCTAACCTTAATCGTTAGATGTCGGCTAACAGGTTCACCAAACAATGAAGCCTATGGCGGCCCCCGACCAGAAGCGGGTATTTGGGGTTGCTGCTCCATAACGGTCATTCGCCGAACCGAATTCTCCATTGCGGTCATTCCGCCTAAAAATCAGGCACTGCCGGTGGCGGACTCTTGTGCAGCGTAAACCGACCACCACGAACGGCAAGTTCCCAGGAAGTCCTGTTAGCGACTATCCTCACGTCACTAACCCCAGACGTTGGCATCACATTGATTTGTAGATCAGTTGGATGACAGCCAACGCCTTTTCATTTCATCACAGATAGCGACCGGGCAGATGTGTTTGACACAGTTGACAAGCAGGTGATTGGTACTATTCACAATAGCATTTTCAAATTAAAGGTACTGTTCCCGAAGAAAATAGAAATCTGCGGTCTTTGTTTTGACTCGCGCCGAGCCAACCAGCCACCAATATAGCCCTTGCGGTAGATCTGACTTAACCCCACCAGCACCGAGTTATCCGGCGTCGGTCAGTCTTCACAGCGACGACAAAACCGCAGTTCATTCCTGCGTCATCAGCGTACCTTGCACGGGCCCTCGACGCAACGACCATTGGTTTGCCAAATCATCAAACCAGACATAGAGCACCGGCGTCACAAAAAGTGTGATGACTTGAGAGAACAGCAGACCGCCCACGATCGCGATGCCCAAAGGTTGTCGCAATTCGGCTCCGGCACCCAAGCCCAGCGCAATGGGAAGCGCACCCATGATGGCACAGACGGTTGTCATCATGATCGGTCTAAATCGCAGTTCACAGGCTTTTTTGATAGCGTCTACCGAATTCATACCGTCATCTCGCCTGGCAGTAATAGCGAAGTCGATCATCATGATGGCGTTCTTCTTGACGATACCAATCAGTAGCAAGATGCCAATCATGGCGATGAAACTTACGTCCAATCCAAACATGCGCAGTGCCAGCAGCGCACCCACCGCCGCCGATGGCACGCCTAGCAGAATGGTTACCGGATGAATCCAACTTTCATACAACATCCCGAGAATCACATAGACCACAGCCACGGCAATGATGATGAGCCAAAGTTGTGCGGATTGCGATTGCTGGAACAGCGCGGCCTGGCCACTGAAGGAACCAAAAATCGTCGCCGGGGTGTTCAACTGGCGTTCGGCGGTAGCAATAGCCTGCGCAGCGTCTGACAATGATTTTCCAGGGGCCAGATCGAAGGACAGCGTTACGGCCGGCAACTGGGCCTGATGGTTGATGGCGATGATGCTATTTCCTCGCGTCACCGTGGCCAAGGCACTCAGCGGCACAGACTTGCCGGATCGGCTGCGGACCTGGAGCTGGAGCAGGTCGCTTTCATCCCGCTTGTTCTGGTCGGCAACTTCCATGATGACCTTGTAACTGTCCTCTGGCGCATAAATGGTGGAGACTTGGCGACTGCCGTATGCCGCATACAGTGTGCTGCGCAGGGTTGCCATATCGACATCAAGCAGCCCTGCCTTGTCACGGTCCACGGTCAAACGTGCCTCAAGACCTCGTTTCTGCAGGTCCGTATTGACGTCCAGCAGCACACCGGAACTGGCCAATGCGGTTGCCAGTTTTTGGGCCCACACGTCGAGATCATTCGGGCTTACCGACTGCAGTGTGTATTGGTAAGTACTCTTGGCACTGCGTCCTCCGATGCGCAGATTTTGCACCGGACTGAAGAACACCTGAATACTGGGCAGGTAAGCTGTTTCGGTGCGCAGTTTACGAATCACGTCGGCCATAGGCGGACGATCGCCCTTTGCCTTGAGGTCAATCACCAATTGGGTGGTGTCGTGGTCGATTTTGGTGGCGACGTTGAGTACTGCGGGGTCTGCCATCACCGTCTTTTGCAACTGTCGAATGACGGCGAGGCGACCGGTGTACGACATGTCCTGCGGCGTATCCACATTTCCCACGATTTGTCCAATGTCTTCCTGCGGGAAGAACCCCTTGGGCGAAATGACATAAAGCCATCCGGTCAGGGCAATGGTCACCAGACCAATGAGCAGAACCAGGTTACGGTGGGCCAGCGCAACCAGCAAGCCGCGTGCATACGCAGCCAGCAGTTTCTGGAAGGCAGTTTCAATGGATTGGCTCCATTTGGGAGTCGGATGGTGCAGACTCTTTTCAGTGATGAGCATGGGCACCAGCATGGGAATCAGCGTCAGCGACACCACGGTCGATACCAAAATAGCCAGAGACACCACGATGGCGAATTCATGAAAGAGCCGACCAATCGTGCCGGGCATAAAAAATATGGGGATAAATACGGCGATGAGAGAGATGGAAATAGACATCACGGTAAAACCCACCTCGCGCGCGCCTTTGACCGCCGCCTCGTACGGCTTCATACCTTCTTCAATATGACGAACGATGCTCTCCAACACGACGATGGCATCGTCAACCACCAGTCCGACCGAAATGGTCAGACCCATCAACGAAATGTTGTTGATGCTAAGGCCCAATGCAAGCATCATGCCGAACGCGCCAAGCAGTGCAATCGGCACAGTGATCGACGGAATAAACGTCGCGGCGAACCGCCGCAGAAACAGCAGAATGACAAGAACAACGAGTCCAATTGTCAATAACATCGACAAATTGACATCATGGATCGCCTGCCTGATCGAAATCGAACGATCGCTCAGCGTTACCAGAGTGACGGACTTGGGAAGTTGCGCTTGGAGTTTAGGCAGCATTTGCCGGATGGCGTCAACCACCTGCACGGTATTGGCATCGGGCTGGCGCCGCACGTTGAGCAGTATGGAATTGCGCCCATTGATTTCGCTGGTGTTCTGAATATTTTCGATACTGTCAAACACATGGGCGACATCGGCCAGGTGAACTGCCCTTCCTTGCCGCGTCGCAACGACGACGGTAGCAAAGTCGGCTGCGTTCATCAATGCCCCGCTCATCTGAACGGCCAAAAACTGCCGCTGATTGTCCAGCTGACCAATGGGCGAATTCGAGTTCGCGTTTTGCAAGGCAGTAGATAAATCTCCCAGGGTCAGGTCGGCGGCCGCAAGGCGGGCCGGATCTGCCTGAATGCGCACCGCGTAGCGCTTTTGGCCCGAAACCTGCACCTGCGCAACGCCTTTGAGTGTCGACAAGGCCGGCACAATCAGGTTGTCGCTAAAGGCGTTCAGCTCAGCTAACGACAAGGTCGGTGCGCTCAAGCCTATGAGCAGAATAGGTGCATCCGCCGGATTGACCTTCGAGTAAGACGGCGGGGACGGCAGCTCGGACGGCAACGACCGGGTGGAGCGAAACAGCGCGGCCTGTACATCGGCGGCTGCAGCATCGATATCCCGGCTGGGGTCAAATTCAAGGACGATTTTGGTTTCACCCTGGATGCTCGCGGAGCTCGTCGTCAACAACCCCGGTATCGAAGAGAACTGCTTTTCCAAGGGCGTTGCGACTGACGTTGCCATGTTCTCTGGACTGGCACCGGGAAGCGCTGTGGTGACCTGTATTGTTGGTGTGTCGTATTTCGGCAGCGCAGACAACGGCAGTTGAGTCCAGGACACTGCGCCCGCAATAATCACGCTGAGCCAAAACAACATCGTCGCAATGGGCCGCTCCATGCAGGCTTGCGAAATGTTCATTTGGGTGCACTCGCCGTGCCAATGGCGTGGACCAGCATGCCGGGCTTCAAATCGTTGCCGCCCTCTGATACCACGCGCTCACCACCTTTGAGGCCAGCGATTACAGCCAGTTGATTCTGCATACGCAGCAAGCTGACAGGAACCGTCGCAACTTTGTTATCGGCACCCACAATCTGGACAAATCGCCCGTCAGGACCTTCCAATACTGCTTGCGGCGGCAAGGCAATGGAACCGGGTCGCGTCCCGGCGCTGATGACCAAGTGCACAAATGCGCCAGGCCACAAGGTCTTGGCAGCGTTCGGAAAGGCCGCTTTCATGGTAATCGTCGCTGTATCGGTGGCTACAGTGTTATTGATAAATACCAACTGGCCGCTGATGCGAGCGCCGTCGTCTGACTCCAGAAAGACCTGTACTACCCCCTTTGCCTTTGCCGCCAGCACGTCGGAGAGGTTTTGTTCGGCCAGCGTGAACTCAACACCGATGGGATCAAACTGAACGATGGTGACCAAAGCCGCATTGGTGGCCCCCATCTGCGCGAATGTACCTGGGTGAACGCTTAAAGCGCCAGCGAGCCCATTGATGGGTGCCGAAATGCGCGTGCGTCCCAACACGGTGCGCGCGTTCTGAATATCGGCGACTGCTGCACGGTGTTGGGCATTGAGCGACTCCAGCTTGCTAAGCGACGTGTCGACTGCGCTGGATGTGAGGAATTTGGAACTCGCCAGTTTGCGTGTGCGCGCAACGTCGCGTTCGGCGTCATCGACCTGAGCCTTGATTTGCTCAGCCAGAGCATTGGCGCGCGCGAGTTGGGAATCGGCGTCGCTGGAGTCGAGCGTGAACAGCAACTGCCCCGCCTTGATCTCATCACCTTCTTTGAAATGGACGTGTTGGACAGTGCCGTTTGCCTGTGGCCGGATGTCCACCAGATTGAGTGGCACCAAGTGGCCCTGGGTGGTCAACAAAATGGGTAAATCGCTGGCCTGAACATTGACGACGCTGACATTGACCGGTGGCGTGGGCTTTGCATTCTGCGCGGATGAATTTGCAGCTTTCCCGAAAGACAGCACGAGCCATGCCACCAGCAAGGCAATCGATACACCAACAATGCCCCAAATAATCTTCATTTTCTTGTTTTGCATGACCTAATCCGGTAATTCATGGTCTTGCCATGTCATTTGTAACCTTGCGCAAGACGGACTCGTCAAGCGTTCCAGTGGTTCCCCACAATTGAATTCTGCTAAAGAGATGGTCGTAGCGTGCTGAAGTCAAGTTGTACAGGGTTTGGTACAAATTTTGTTGTGCGTTCAACACATCGATGATGGTGCGCACGCCGACTTCACGGCCAATTCGGGTGGACTCCAGCGCAGCCGAGCTCGATATGCGCGCCTGCTCCAGCGCAGCCACCCGCAGAGAGTTGTCGCGCACCGCCGCAAAGAAAAAACGGGTGGCTCTATCGGTATCGGCACGTACCGCGTCCAAGGTGAAGCGCTGCTGATCCTCCAGCGCAAGTGCTTGGCGCAGATGGGACGCGCGATCCCCGCCGTCATACAGCGGAATCGATAACTGTAAGCCGATGGCCGCGTTGTTGGTGATATCACGACCGCCGGATGCCGAGATACTCCCGACATCCCAGTTTCGCCCGGCAGACGTGACAAGCTCCAGTATGGGTGAGTTGCGAAGCTTATAGCGGGCAATGTCTAAATGCGCGATTTCAAGAGAGAGCTGAGTCGCCTGAATAGCAAGATTGTTTGCCTGCGCCCGAGCCAACCAGTCATCTAGCGCTTGCAATTCGGGCGCCGATGACGGTATGAGGTCGGACAAGGCCACGAGCTGCGCGGGGTCCATTCCGGTCAACTGGCGAAAGACAAGCTGCTTGCCTTCCTGATCATTGAGGCCTGCGATCTCTAAGGCAACGACACCATCGAGTTTGGCACGGGCATCGTTCACATCACTGGCCGTCATCAAACCCAGATCGTATGACTCTTTTGCCAGATCGAGCTGTTCCGAAACAGCTTGTTTCTGGGCACGCAGCAAGTCCAGGCTTTGGGTGGCAACAAGAACTTCACAGTAGGCTTTTGCAGTTCGTAACATCAGGTCTTGTTCTGCTTGCTTGAATGTCACATCAGCCTGAGCCGCCTCGCGATACAACTGCGCACGGGTGACGGATTTGTTGGCCTCATACAGCGGTTTGACGAGGACCACCGCTGCGCGGTATTGCTGACCATCCTGATCCGTGCTCACCTTGGTTGTGACATCACCCGGTCGATAGGTCTGCGAGGCCTGCGTCACCGACGATGTCAGCAAGACCTGGGGCGCAAGCAATGCATCGCCTTGAGCTTTCTTTTCTTGTGCGGCCACATTGGCCGCTCGGGCGGCAGAATAGCCAGCTTCGTGGCTCTGGGCCGCATGCCAGGCGTCAACCAGATCTATGCCTGGTACCGCCCATGTGTTCTGAATCGCGCATAGGGCTGCGACACCCACGAACAGTCGCAGGGACCGAATTTGTCGGAGAAAGTCTGTAATCATGCGTTAAAAATTCTGGGCAACCAAGCTCACATACTTGGCGATGCAGCGATTTTGTAGTCTTGCATATTGTTTCCAGGCTTCGTTACGCATACCGTTTGCTAGCGAACATAAGTGGATGCTGGTTCCAGTTGAACTAGGTATGGGAAAAAAAGACATCCTGCCTGTGCTGCTATCGACTTTGCGGGGGGAAGTGGTCGTTCCTGACCTTAAACTTTACTTCATCCCTGTTAACTCAGTGCCCGAGGCAACTTATTTGACCGGTTTTCTCTATGCGCCAATTATCACAAGGGCTGTGTCTGCTTACGCTGCTTATGATTTATGTTGTTGCCTAGGTAAAAATCGATGAATTACGCGTCTGTGATTTTCACAGCAGATGATCGCGATTTTTATAAATTTCCATACACCCATGAAGAAACGAACGTCAGCGACCAAGGGAATCCCAAATCTTGCGTAAACAAGACCCGAAATCTATATCTTTGTCGTTCACTCTTCACGCTCACTGCTGTATTTCAAGGAGAGACCGTAATCAGTGTGAATGTGCCAGGCTTAAAACTCGGTCTTTGCTTCGATTGCACCGAATCGACGCCATCAAACTTCTTTGTTTCAGCGGCGACCAGATAAATTTTGTGAGTAGCCGGATCAATCGCCATCGTCTTTGCCCCCGGCATAGTGCTCACAGTCTGTTGAACTTGGTAATGCGCTGCATCGACTTGTGCAACCACGCTGAGGGTGCCGTCTCCATTGGAAGCAAAAGTCAATTGGGCTGCCTTGTCAAAGGCGGTGGCATCGTTTCCATAACCAATTGGCACCGTATCCAGTATGGCCCAGTTTGTGACATCAACGATGGACAACTTCCTGCTTTGACAGCCCACGAAGAGTCTTTTCAACGCTGTGTCAAAAGACAAGCCCGTTGGCCCATCACATTGGGCAGACAGATCATGGCGCGCAGTCACAGTCAAATGACGTGTATCAATGACAGCCACCTCGTTGGTATCCTCCAGATTGACAAAGAGGTGTCCATCACCATCAAAGGCCATGAATTCCGGCTTGCCTGCGAGCGCGATTTCGGTCAACGCGTTTCCCGTCATAGCATTGATCGGTGTCAGGCTGTTGGATGCTCCGTTGCCTACGAAAACAAGTTTACTCGCCGGGTCGTAAACAATCGCGTCTGGATTCTTTCCCGTAGAGACAGTGCCAACGCTCTTGAGTGTTGACAGTGAAAATATGGTTACGGAATTGCTCTTGCCGTTGCTGGTAAAACCACGGTCAAACTCTTGCGCGAGCGCGACACCATGCACGCCGGGCGTATCTAAAATCTCCCCTGCAAGCTGTTTTTTATCAACATCAAATACATCTACCCGATTGCTGTGTGCAATGAATAAATGGCGGTGTTCAGCATCGACAGTCAAATAGTCCCATTTCACATCGCCATCCAGATGCAGCTTATCTGTGACGTGGTAGGTCGGAACTTCTGCGAGACTGGTGAGCGGATTCAATAAACTAAATGCGGCTATGGCCGATATGGCGAAGGTTGAAACCGTTTGAATGGAACGCGGCAGACGATGGAACATTTTTGAATTTTCTGGAAGTCAAAGAGGCCGATTAATAAAATTTCTAGCGTCAGTTACTGGCGAGAGATAAGTTCAAAGCCTGGCGCAACTCGTTTCTGGCCGCTGTCATTTCTTTCTGATACTGGGGATTGATACCCATGACCGAGTGGATTGAGTAAGCAAGCAACTTACTGGCTTGAAGATCGCTGGGAAAGTGCACACCGCATATCAGCCGGTTGTTGGCATAGTCGTCGGCGCGGGCCAGAATGGCGTCCCGTTTTTCTGGAACCATATCAATCAGTGCCAAGGCCAAGATGTAACCCGCAGTGGTGTGGCCACTAGGGTAAGAGTCATTTTTTGTTTTAGTTGCACAAATTGGGTGCAATGTTTTATCTAGGTTGTAAGGGCGTACTCGCTGAAAACTATCCTTTGCTGGTGTCGCATTAATACCTTCGTCGTTTTTCACTCTCGCTGAAAACGCGGCCGTAATTGGAAATGCCTCAGGCGTAAACATGGCCCCCAGTACATTGCGGTAAATGAATATGGTTTCATTTTTATCATCGGCCATGGCCTGATCAGACTGTTCTTTTGTTCGAGCCGCTTCAATGCGATGCAATTTAGCCAATTCTGTCTTTGTCTTCTCAGAGTCCGCAGCCGGTGGTGTCGGTAAGATCAGGAGGACGTGGGTCTGTTCGGCTGAGACAAATGAAGGTTCACGCGCATTGGCAGGCGATGCAACCATCGCGACAAGGCAACACAGGGGGTATAGCAACTTATTCATTTACGTGCGATCTTTATGGAGCTTTGAAAGATGTTCGCATCCCATAATTGAGATGCGAATCAGAATCACAGTCGAAACCAAAAACTAAACTGAAGGCTCATTCAAGATCATGATCAGCTTGTATCAAACCGCGTGCGGCTAACAAATGTTCATCAAGTTGACAAGAACCTATTTAGCATTAGCAACTACCTCAAGGAACGATGGTTACGCCACCTAAGCGTTCTCCACTAAGTGCAGATTGCAGAACGACAAAGGATGTGTTGGCCGGGGTCGAGCTTGATTTAATGGTGATTGAAACTAATTGGTTCGGGTCAGCGCCCTGATCATGGGTTAGCTCGTCTGTGATCGTCGATGTCACCCCGTAAATGGTGTAGGACCCATCAGCGCTAACTTTGCCAGATATGTTGCGAAGACCATCCGCCTTAACATTCCATGGAAGTCCTGCCGTGTAGGCTGCTTGATCGGTCAGACCCATCTGATAATTTGCCACCAAGTTCCACACACCATTAGTCAGCTTGTACTGCCCTAAACCAGCAAATGTTGTCACTTTTCCGGTTACACCCAAGCGTACGCCATCACCTTCATCGGCCACAAATACAGTATTGGCATCTGCAAACCATATTCCGAATGGATGCGGAGTGGCCGTAAGCGTAGCTTTTGCTTCAGCCACTTTTTCAGATAGGGCGTTGAAGCCAGGTAATATTGTGAAGGTCGCATTGCTCAATGTCCCGCCATTTGCCAGAGCACCTGTTGCACCAACCTGGTAAACGGTATTGACACCGTTGCTGCCGCTACCTTTGCTGACATAAAGCGTGTTATTAAAGATGGTCATACCGCGAAAATTCGCATCTTTGCCAGTTTTATCTACTGCGTAATTTGTTCCCGGCGTTGCGGGATTGGGAACCTGAGAAAGGGAAAATCCACGCTGGTAGCCCGTCAAACTGCCAAATGTCCCCAAAACTACGCCAACCGGTGTGGTATTTCCAGAAGCAGTTGCCAAAATAGATTGCACGCCGGTGTTATCACTTAGCGCCGACAGGTTGTTACCGTCGCCACTGCCATTGCCAGCATTACCTACCATGTAGTAAGTCCCATTGGCCAAAATAGCGGCGCGACCGTTGTTGCCGCTGTAGGCGTTGACTGGTGTTACAGCGACGCTGCCAGTAGTTAAATCTACCTTTGCAATGGCACGCGCAACTGTGGCTGCGACCGGGTTCGTGGAGTCAAAATATGCGGCAGTGTTTGAGTTCGACTCATCGAGTTGATTGACAGAGCCTTTGTATCCCATAAACGTGATTGCAGACTTGTCGGTAGATACGTTCAGTGCAAGTTCAGACTTGGATGCAAAACTGCTTGAAATTAGAGTTGCATCAATGGTGCGAGTACTGACCAAAGCTCCGTTAGCATTTCTTTGATCGAGGAATACAGGTGAACTGACCCCAAATGATGGATCTGGCACTTCGTTTTTAAATACATCCGGAAAACTGCCGTTAGCCACAGCGGTAGCCACGCCACCACCTGGGAGCGTTTGACCAATTGCAACTGTGCTGGTGGTTCCTGCGTAGACAGTCCGACTTACAACAATGTTGCCACTGGTATATGCCGCAACGACTGGCGTTGTCTGGGTAGATGCATCTGTCCCGCCTCCACAGCCAGCAACTACGCTTATGCACAATGCGCCCAAAGGAAGACCCCATTGAAGTCGACGTTTAAATGAAGGATCTATCCATTTATTTTTCATTATCGGAAACTCTGATGTTGATGAACTCGCAATCATTGCTAATTTATATGTCCCTTTCGTGACTATAGCAATCGCGAATCAAAATGCAGGATTCTGAAAGGTTTGGAAATTGTCGGTAAAGCGAGAAGAAAGAGACCGAGAGAGCTTGTGCCAATCGTGCTGAAAAAAGTTCTTGATGGCGCAGCTGAAG
>Ga0209123_1000539_pt1 | contig 47483 bp, 43 predicted proteins | sample BarGraIncu00431A_FD_184500 | JGI IMG/M metagenome (GOLD analysis project Ga0209123, IMG submission 184500) | Arctic peat soil microbial communities from Barrow, Alaska, USA - Barrow Graham LP Incubations 004-31A (SPAdes) (version 2) | ecosystem: Environmental > Terrestrial > Soil > Wetlands >...
AGTTGGCCAGAGTACCTTTAGGAACCGCCAGTCGAGCCGCCGCGGCCTCCAGCGTTAGTCCCTGTTCGGTGACTAGTTTCACAGCCTCTGCGCGGAATTCAGGGGTGTAGTGTTGCTGTTTCTTTTTCGACATGTGTCTCCTCCCTCTCGGCAGTGTAGCAAGTGGGAGTGTCCATTGTCACCAGGTTACCTCATAATATCGTATTTCGAAAACTAAACTCCCCGGAGGATGCCACTCAATGCCCTGTTCTCTTTATCAGTCGTTCGGAACAGGCAAAGCGGGAGGTAATACTCGAAGTTCTCGGAGACCGGCCGGTACTGACCATTTCCGAAGGCAGCGATTTCTGCAAAGATGGCGGGATGCTCTGCATTGCGAAGGATAACGGAACGCTCGTTTTCGATGTGAACTTCAGGGACGCTCAACGCGCCGGCCTGAGACCAAAATCGCAGTTGTTGAGGCTGGCAAGAAAGGTCTACGGCCGCCCCTGATATGCGTCAAGCCGATCCCAGGGCAAGATGCACGCCGTACCTCCCTAAACGCACCTAAATCAGGTTCTACCGAGCACCGGCATCATAAGTATAAGTGAACTTCCCGCCGGCAAGGCTTAATTGCAATATCGCAGAGGGGTACCAATAGAGAAAAACGGCATTGAACTGCTTCTTCCGGACGCTGAGTGATGAATAAACTATTTCGCAGTAGAGGGTCACAGACTCAACCGGAGCGTCGCGCATTTCAGGTTCAAAAGAACTCAGACATGGTGCTGTTATCTGTTGCGCGCATCTGCATCATGTTGCTTTGCCTCGCTTTACCGGTCGGCACCGCTCTGGCGGCAGAAGACCCGGCGTCTGATGTTACCGAACTGAGCCTCTCTGAATTGCTGAAGGTCAAAGTGCTGAAGGTCAACGGCGTTTCCCGTTACGAGCAGAGTGCCCTTGAGGCGCCGGCCCATGTCACAGTGATAACCGCTGAGGATATTCAGCGCTACGACTACCGCCTGCTGTCAGATCTTCTCAAAGGGGTAGCCGGCCTGTATGTCACGGACGACCGGAACTATCGCTATCTGGGTTATCGGGGCTTTAGTCGACCGGGCGACTACAACACCAAAGTCCTGATCATGCTCGACGGCGTTCGGCTCAATGATGAGGTCTACCACCAGGCTCCCATTGGCTTTGACTTCCCTCTTGACCTGCGCCTGGTGGAGCGGGTAGAGGTAATTCGCGGTCCCAGTCAAGCAATCTACGGCAACAACGCCTTCTTGCTGGTAATTAACGTCATCTCAAAGGCCCCTGCAGGTACGCGACAGATCGAGACTGAGATTTCTGCAGACTCCCGGGGTGGAACCACGGAAAGAATGACGCTGAGCGGCCCGATCTCCAATGCGGGCGACGGTCTGCTATTCTCCGGATCGCTCTTACAATCATCCGGCAGCGACCTCTACCTGCCGGCCAACGACACCCCGGAGACCAATAACGGGATAGCCCATGGCTGCGACTATGCCCGCAGCGGCAGCGCCTTTTTCAAGTACAATCAGTCGAAATTTTCCCTCCTGGGTGGGTACTTGCAGGACACCAAAGGAATCCCCACCGGTTCCTGGGGCACTATTTTCAACGATAGTACCTCGCGTACCAAGGACCAGCGCTTCTTCGCTGATCTCTCCTATCTGGCGGTCCAAGCACCGTCAGGCACACTAAGGCTGCGCAGTTACCTGAATGCCTACAATTACGACGGCGCCTATGCCTCTACCTCGGATCCTACGTACCGGGACCTTTCCCGGGCAGTAACCGCAGGAGCGGAGGTTTTGGGCAACATTGTACTTCCAGGGAAGCATATACTGGCAGGCGGGATCGACTTCCGCCATGGATTTAAGGTGCAGCAGGCTGACACAACCGGATATGACGACAATCGTACGGTGAGCGAGTTAGGAATTTTTATCCAGGATGAATACCGCCCCTTCGAGCCCCTGATCCTGACGGGAAGTGTTCGCTATGATTATCTGACCCAAGGCTTGCAGACAGTCAACCCGAAGGGCGCTGCCGTTCTGCTACCCATGGACGGACTGGCACTCAAATACCTTTTTGGTCGTTCCTTCCGCGCACCCAACGCCTATGAGCGCTATTATGCAGCGAATGGATTTTTGGCTAACCCGGGGTTACGCGAAGAAGTCATGTACAGCAACGAGCTGGTGGCAGAATACGAGGTGGCTAACGACCTGAAAATGACGGTCACCGGCTTTCAGTACGACTACCGAAATCTCATTTCCCAATACCTTGCTGCAGATGGTCTTTCCCGCTTCAAAAATGCGGGACGCATTCGTACCCGAGGAGTGGAGTCTGAAATCACCGCCACCTGGCAGGCGTGGTCGGGCGTCTTTAGCCACACCTTCCAAAACACGACAAACGCCGAGGACCCGGGCCAGCCGGTCTTCAACTCGCCCCATAATTTGGTCAAGCTGCGACTATCGCGGGAGCTACTCAACAGAAAGCTGACTGTATCGAGTGAACTGAACTACACCTCACAGATCGCCACCTTGCAACCGGGGCAAAATGCGTCTGACTATGTGCTTGTCAACCTGACGATCCTCGGGAGAAATATCCTGATCAAGGGTCTCGATGCGTCGCTGTCGGTCTACAACCTTTTTGACCGCCGTTATTCACAACCCGGCGGCTTTGAGCACCTTCCGACGACTCTGATCCCGCAGGAAGGTATCACCGGCGACTTCAGGGTTTCCTACCGGTTCTAACGAAAGAGAGGCCTCTTAACAACCCGTCTGTTGACGATTAGTCCCGCACTGGACATTTCCCGGGTAAATATATTAACATTATAGACACCTAACATGCTTCAGGTTAGGCAAAGGAGGCCAACGTGAAAATATCACATATTTTCATCCTGTTAGCTTTTGCGGCCTTTTCTCTGATAGCTCCGGTCGCCGCACCTGCGCTTGATACTATGGAAAAGGCGATGTTCCTGAATTCCGATGACATGCACTGGTTGGATCCTCCCCCGGGACTTCCCGCGGGTGCCAAGGTCAGTGTCCTGTTCGGAGACCCGAGCAAACCAGGTCCTTTCGTGGTAAGAATCAGCACGTCAGGAGAGTACGTGATCAAACCGCACTACCACTCCCGTGCCGAAATGTTGACGGTACTTTACGGGACCCTTTTCATGGGTACAGCATCTGAATTTGATCCAGCATCAGCGCACTCCATCTACGTCGGAGGATTCCACTATCTGCCGGCCAAGAGCCAGCATTTCGCCTTCACGAAGACACCAACTGTCATAGAGTTACACGGGGAGGGGCCGTTTGACATCATCTATCTCAACCCTGAAGACGACCCGCGGACGGCACGCTAGTAATTATTCAATAGGGTCTTTGAAAGGCCGCGCTGCTACAATACTAAAGGCATCTGCAAGGAAATTGCAGATGCCTTTAGTTATTTCAAATCAGTGCCGGCGCCAATACTCGACACCGGAACCTGGCTCCGTTGGGGCAAATGCCCCTGGTTGCAGGGAAAAGGTGCTTGCCAGAAGACCGATCATGCCTTAGATTGTTCTACGCTTGAGATCACGGACCTCACTCACAATGGCGGTCAGTTGGCGTATGGCACATTTCTAAAAGTGTCTTGCCAGCCAAAATCGCTTTAAGAGTCCAGTTACCGTCCAATAGATTCGTACACCTTGAGACAATAATCTGCCGTCACCAGCGCCGGAACGAAGTCCGGCCCAAAGGTGGCGATGGGAAGAGGCTTATAGTTATGACAGTAATGACACCGCACAGAGCGGATAACTCGAGGTCGGAAAACTCGGAAAGAAAGGGACGCTGGCGCTCGCTGTTTCTTCCCACGGCGACCGTGCTCGCCATTGCCTCCTACCTAATCCGGGTCATCGTCGATTCCGATTCATGGTGGCAGGTGGCGATCGGCCGCGACATCCTCCGCCGGCTTGAAGTCCCGCGCCTAGACCATTTCGTCGCCGCAGCCTTCGGCCGGCCCTACCATGACTCTCACTGGCTTTTCCAGGTGCTCCTTTCCCTTGCTGACACCTGTGGCGGGATGACTGGGGTGGGACTCGTCATGATCGCCCTGTGGGGCGGCACTTTGTTCTTTTGTTATCAGGCCGCGCGTCGCTGGAACTCGGCGACTGCCTGCTGCCTGCTGGTATTCTTGGCCACGATGGCCTGTTCGGACCGGTTCGTCCCCCGCCCCGAAGTCGTCAGCTACCTCATGGTTGCAGCGTTCTACTTGCTGCTCCAGGATCAGCGGGTCACCTCGGTGCGCCACCTGGCGCTCTTTGCTCTGCTACAGGCCGTCTGGGCCAACTCACACGGGCTCTTCGTCATGGGACCCTTCATGGCCGGATGCTACTTCATCTCTGCTGTGATTTGCCCCGGGCGTCAGGATGGCGTAAAACCGCTCGTCCTACTAAAGCTCATGGCTGTTCTGCTGGCTGCGACCCTCGCCACACCGTTTGGCTTTGAGGGCTGGCGCTACGCCGTGCTTCTTGCCACGGAGGCAGGACCAAATTCCGCGCCCCTATTCAAGGGGTTGATGGAGCTAACCCCGACGTTTGGCCCGGTCGCCCGTTCCTTTCCCGATTTCTGGTGCTATCTGTTCCTGCTGGCGGCCTTTGCCGTGACGTCCGTTAGTGCGCTGCTCAAGCGCGAGGTCTCACCCGCCCGCCTCGTGCTGGTCCTCACCCTGCTGTTAGTTTCCTTTACCGGGAGAAGGAACCTGACCTTCTTTGCCTTGGCCTCCGTCCCCCTCATTGCTGAGAACCTATACCGAATACGGCCGAGCCTCGTTTTCCCGCGCAAGGTCCAGGCCGCTTTGGCGCTGCTGCTGCTCGGGGTCGCCTCCCTGCCGGTCTCGGGACTCTACTATAAGGCGTTCAACATCCCCCTGCATTTCGGCCTCGGCATCGCAAGGGAGGCCTATTCTGTGGGCCTGCCCGGCTACCTGTCCCGGACCGGTTTTCGCGGTATAGTCTACACCCCCCCCTACCTCGGCGGATATTCGCTTTACTACGGGCTGACACCAATGATTGATGGCCGCTGGGAGGTCTACGATCCGGGCATCCTGGAAACGGTGCTCCGCGCCCGGTTCGACAAAGAGACCTGGAATCAGGTAATGTCGAGCTACGACATTAAAGGGGTTCTGGTTGGATTCGGTGAATATGACACGGATCCCCTGTTGCAGCGACTGTCCGAGGACGGAAGATTTCGTAACGTATATAGCGACGAGGCGGTCTCCTTCTGGCAGCGAGTTTACTGAGAGCCAAAAAGATCAAAGAGGAAAGGTATGAATCTCGGAACTATCTCGGGCCTTTTCTTTGAGGTAGTAATAGGGAAAACAGGCTTTTGATAGCTGGGTCGTGAGGAATTCAGATGCCGCATGTGAGCCATACCCTAAGAGCATTACTAGCTTTTCTCATTTTTGCCACATGGTCGCCGGCCACCACCAGTGCTGGGCCAACCGCGCCTCCTCCAGGGAGCGAACTATTCATCACCAGTAACTCGCCCCTTCCCTCCGTAAAGCGAAAGATCGACGCCATCCTGGCCCACGAGCTTCTTCCTGCCACCAACGTTGGCATCAAGGTGATATCGCTCAAGAACGGCGACACCATTTACGAGTTCAACCCGCAGTTGCTGTTGGTTCCTGCGTCCACCCAAAAAGTCTTCACTGCTGCCGCTGCCTTGGCTCTCCTGGGACCGGACCGGGAGGTTGCCACCACGGTGGCGCTCGAGGCATCCGGGAATAGGATTTATCTGAAGGGGTGCGGTGACAGCATGATGAGTGCGGCGGACTTGGCAGCCCTGGCTGCGACTGCTGCCGGCAGCATGGACCGGACCAGGGACTACACCCTCGCCGCGGATCTCTCCTGTTTCGACGATCTCTACCGGGGCAGCGGGTGGATGTGGGACGACGACGAGTTTCTCATCTCCCCGCTGTCGGTGAACCAAAATGCTCTGTCGGTCCTGGTGCAGCCGGGGCACAAACTGGGGGCTCCGGCAACCGTCTCGGCTTTGCCCGCCACCTCCTATGTCACGTTGGAAAACCTTGCCCGGACCGGAGCGGCTAGCGAATTGGAGAGCATTAAGACAGCCAGGCGCCCCGGCGAGCGCGACAACGTGATCACGGTTTCAGGGGTGATCCCCCTGGGGAGTGCTCCCCTGGAAAAGCGCGCCAGCGTTTGGCGGCCGGAACTCATGGCGCTCACCTTGTTTAGGGACGCGCTTCGGGCACAGGGAATCAAGGTCGCAGCTCTGACCACGGCGCCCACTCCGGCGGGGACGCGCGTGCTGGCGCGCTCGACTCGACATGTGGGCGAGCTGGTCCGGTTTGGCCTGAAAACAAGCGACAACCTCACCGCCGAGAGCCTGCTGAAGCTGCTGGGGTTGCAATCCACCGGGGAGCCCGGCTCTGCGGAAGCCGGCAGCGCCGAGGTGCGCAGGTACCTGACCAGGCAGGGCATTCCGACCGAGCACCTGGTGCTAGCGGACGGCTCCGGCGTCTCGCGCTACAACTTATCCAGCGCGGAAACCCTCACCCGAACGCTCCGGGCCATCTACCAGGACCGGGGGTTGTACCGCAGGTTCTACGATTCCCTCCCCATTGCAGGCAGGGACGGAACCCTCAAGCACCGCATGAAGGAGAGTCCTGCCACCGGGAACCTGCGCGGGAAAACCGGAAACATGACCGGCGTCTCCGCCCTCTCGGGGTACGCAACTAGCGGCGACGGGGAACCACTTGCCTTTGCGATTTTGGTGCAAAACTTTCCCGCTTCCGGACGACACGCCCGGGAGATACAGGACCGGATTGCGGCTCTGCTTTGCGGCCTTCGGCGCTAAGATTCCGGAACTAAAATGTAACTGGCAATTAGGTCGCAGGTGGTGCTAGAGTCGGAGTACTTACTAAGGACACTAGGCCTGAGACAGAGACAGATTCAAAAAACATCTTTTCAGGAGGGCTGCATATGGATAAGGTGATAATCAGAATAGCAATTTTTATTTTCCTGTCTGCCAGCTCAACTGCTTTTGCCAGTCCAACTGGAGTTGTAATGGGTGGGGATGTCAGGATTACCGGGACCGGCAACGGGTTAGTATTCCCGGACATGACTGTTCAGACAACTGCTACCGGCAAAGGACCGAAAGGTGATCCAGGCCCGGCAAACACTTTGACAATGGGAACAGTTACCACAGGGGCACCCGGAAGCGGTGCTGCAGCGTCTATTGCCGGAACGGCTCCCAATCAAACTCTCAATTTAATCATTCCACAAGGCCCCCAAGGGTCTGCCGGCTCAACCTCGATACCGGCGCTGAACCTTACGGCTTGCACGGCGTTTGATGGCACTCCCTCCAAAATTTTAATTTCTGTCGCTGCTGACGGAACGCTCTCCTTTAAATGCCCCTCTTCAATACCCAAATTCGTGTTCCTGACTTCGAAGGCCTATAACGGCAATCTGGGTGGATTAACAGGAGCTGACGGGATATGTCAAACTCACGCAAACGCTGCCGGATTGAAGGGGGTATTCAAGGCGTGGCTTTCTGACTCAACTCATAGCCCTGCCACTCGTTTCACCCATTCTCCGGGTAATTATATTACGGTGGATGGCGCCATCGTGGCGTCAGATTGGGCTTCGTTGACCAGCGGAAATCTGAATTTGGACATCAGACTTGACGAGACCGGTCATGCTGCGGCGGCTGTGGCTTTTGGCGGAACCGGCACGGGAGGTACAGTTATTTTCGGAGATTGTGCTATCTGGAGCAATACCTCAACTAATGGCACAGCAAACCGACCCACGTCCGGTACGGTTGCGGATACCTCTTGCAACAACTGGAGTGATTCCACAGGGACTTTTAACGGAAACCACGGTGTTTTTGGCTTTTTTAGCGGTTTAGTGACCTGTGGCGCCGTACCATGTAACAACGAGAGCATCCTCTATTGTTTCGAACAGTAGATTTCGTGGCCGCCGCGATGATCTGAAAGATGCAAAAACGTTGATCCCAAAAAACAGTCCCAACCAAGTCCATGGACGTCGACTGACCGAAGAATTTGGCCCGCTCTGGGCACGGGCTAGCTCGTCATTCCAATCTAAACTTTTTGTTAAAACATTTATATTTCATAGTAGACGGGTGTGCAAGGAAATGTTAGATTTGCCCCTCACTGTTTTGGAAGCGGCATCACTGTGGACAAACTGTGTGCTCCGCGGCAAGACAAACCACCAAGATGCAGGAGTAGCCTACCTTGTACCCCCGTAATATGCTTATCCGGGCACTTCAAACCGATGGACCCATCAAAGCCTTCGGTGACTACTGCCAAGTAGTCGCAGCTCTCAAGCGTGGCGACGACAAAGATGCCGTCCTTGGTATGCCTGAGTCTCAGCGTTGGCCCGAAGCCTTCGCCTGGCTCAAGGACCGACTGTAGTGACCACCAATCTGTAAAAAAGTGCCATCTCAAGAGCCATCTAAAACCCGATACGGTCGGACGAATGCGCCCGTGCAAAGCTGCCCCGGCACCCCCGGCGATTTTTCAGAAGCTCCCGCATCCGCGCGCTAAACTTTTCCCAGCGCCACCTTGTAAACGTCCCGGTACTCCTTGGCAAAATGCACCTCTAGCCCCTGCTTCAAATAATCCGGCAGTTCGTTGAAATCCTTGCGGTTTGCTTCGGGGAAAATCAATACCTTCAGCCCGGCGCGCCGTGCCGCAATGGTCTTCTCCTTCAGCCCGCCGATGGGGAGGACCCGTCCGGTCAGGGTCAATTCCCCCGTCATGCCGAGCTTTTTCCGCACAGGTTTTCCGGCGATCATGGAAAAGAGCGCGGTTGCCATGGTGACACCGGCCGAGGGACCGTCCTTCGGGGTCGCGCCGGCGGGGACGTGCAGGTGCACGAAGTGGGTGTCAAAGAAGTCTTCCTGCAGGGTGTACTCCTTGAGGTGCGCCATCACGAAGGAATAGGCGATCTCGGAGCTCTCCACCATGACCTTGCCGAGTTGTCCGGTCTGCCGGAACCCCTTGCTCCTGCTCGGCATGGCCGCCGCTTCAATGGGGAGGGTCACCCCGCCCATACTGGTCCAGGCCAGGCCGGTTACCACGCCGGGGACTCCCTCGAAAAGCTCGTCCATGGTGAAGACCGGCTGGCCGAGCAGTGCGGTAAGCTCCTTGCGCCCGATGTTCATCGGTTCGGTACGCCCGGTGGCAAATTCCCGCGCCGCCTTGCGCATGAGCTTCTTAATGCGGTTCTCCAGGGTCCTCACCCCGGCTTCGCGGGCTCAACCGTCGACCAGCGCAGCCAGCGCATCTTTGCGCAGGGTGACCTGCCCCGGTTTCAACCCGTGGTCCTTGAGGGCCTTGGGAATGAGGTAACGCCGGGCTATCTCTACCTTTTCCTCGAGAATGTACCCCGGCAGCCTGATTATTTCCATGCGATCCAAAAGCGGCCCCGGAATGGTATCGAGCTGATTCGCTGTCGCGACAAAGAGCACGTTGGAAAGGTCGAACGGCACGTCCAGGTAATTGTCGCGAAAGCTCGCATTTTGCGCCGGGTCGAGGACCTCCAGCAGCGCCGAGGCGGGATCCCCCTGAAAGGAAGCGCCGATTTTGTCGATCTCGTCCAGCATCAGGACCGGATTCGCGCTCCCGGCGCTCTTCATGGCCTGAATGAATTTCCCCGGCATGGCTCCGACATAGGTGCGGCGGTGCCCCTTGATCTCTGCCTCGTCGCGCATCCCGCCGAGGGTGAAGCGATAGAAGGAGCGCCCCAGCGCATCGGCGATGCTTTTGCCGATGGAGGTCTTCCCAACCCCCGGAGGGCCGACCAGGCAGATGATGGAGCCGGAGATGTCCCCTTTCATCTTTCCCACCGCGATGAATTCCAGGATCCGGTCCTTCACGTCGTCAAGGCCGTAGTGATCGCGGTCGAGGGTGCGCCGGGCCTTTTCCAGGTTGTAGGAATCCTTGCTGAATTTTCCCCAAGGCAGAATGGTCAGCCAGTCGAGATAGTTGCGGGTGACATGGTACTCCGAAGAGGACGGTTCCATGGTACGCAGCTTTTCTATCTCCTCCGCGACGGCCCGCTGCGCCTCGTCGTTGTACTTGAGGCCCTTGATGCGCGCTTCGAATTTTTCGATCTCCGAAGTTTTCCCCTCCTTTTCCAGCCCCAGTTCCTTTTTGATCGCCTTTAACTGCTCGCGCAGGAAAAACTCGCGCTGATGCGCGCTGATCTTCTCCTCGATCTGCTTGGTAATCTTGGTCTGCAGGCGCGAGACTTCCAGCTCTTTTTTGAGCAGGGTGAGCACCAGGTCGATTCTCTTGCGCACGTTGAAAAGCTCCAGGACCTGCTGCAGGTTCTGACCGTCCGCCGAGGTCAGATTGGCCGCGAAGTCTGCGAGTTTGCCCGGATCATCGAGGCTTGAGCGGTCGAAGAAGAGCTTGATCTCCTCCGAATAGAGCGGGTTTATCTGAATGAGTTCCTTCAGCGTGGCGAGCACCGCCATGGAAAAGGCCTTGAGCTCGTCGTTTGCCGAAAGCACGGTGGCGTAATGGTACTCTACCCGCGCGAAGTAACCTTCCGCGCCCTCGGAGAGTTCCTGAATCGTGAAGCGTTCCAGTGCGCTGAACAGAAACTGCACGCTGTCGTCGTTGATCTGCAGGATCTTGACGATGGTTCCCGCCACCCCGACCCGGTGCAGGTTCCCGGTAGCGTCCGGCTTATCCGGTTCCTGCACCAGCACGAACCCCACCGCATGCGAGGGACTTTCCATGGCACGCTTCACGGCCTGGACCTGGAGCGGTTGGTTGACGACCATAGGAACCAGCATATTCGGGAACACCGGCCGCGGTCGCAGCGGGATGATGGGGAGGACGGCCGGAAGGACCCTAGTGGCAAGGACAATGCTGCCGCCCTCCCCGGTAACGATAGGTTCATTTGGTTCGGCGTCGACTATGTCCTGTTCACTCATTGGGTCTCCTCTCCACTTTCCGGTGATGACACTTTCCCTGCGCTTAATGTCAACTAGACTGTTTCCTGCCAATGATGCTAGTTGGCAACGATCGTGCCAGAGGACAAATTTGGGGGTTGTCAGGGGGAATAGTCTTGTTTTTCAGCTACAAAGCAGAGGCGAGATCGAGCTGAGGCAGGAAAGACCGTCATGCTGAACCGTCACTATTGGCGTAACTGTTCTATATGACGAAATGAGACAGAGGTAAGTGTTTGCTGCGGGCGGCCCGCAACAAAGGCGGGTCCAGCGGGACTCATGCCCGTTGGATCCGCCTTTGGTTGCGGTTAGTTCTGATAAGCGAGCGGCAGAGGTGATTTTTCGACTTCCGTCGGGGCGAATCATCATTCGCCCCGACACTCTTGCGGGAGAGGTGACAGCCCGACAACAGCAACTATCGCTGACCTGTAATGCCGGCTGCCAGTGCTCAGATAGCCTATAGATCTGCCGGCATGCAGACGTTTCTGGAGGAATTCGCCACATTTCCGCAATTCTCACAGGTAACGGTCGGGAGATCGGTTACCTGCCTGATTATGTCCCACTCTTGCCGGCTTTCCAATTCGCAAAGGTGACCTTGGTGTTCCTCGCTGACGCAACAACTCTTCTCTTCTGTTTCTGATGACATGGAGTGTCCCTTATGGTGGTGGCTGGTAAATAATCAGCCTCTTGTCGGTTACAGGTATTCGGCGTTGATCTTATCCAGCGCTTCTTGTGACGGCCGGAGTTTTTCATTGGGCAACCGCACCAGCGGCAGGTCCACCAGCTTTTCATGTTCGACGAGCGTCTGCCGCCCGCCGTCCAGGTAAAGCAGCCCCGTGGTGAAGAGCTGCCCCGCTCTCTCTTCCTCCAATAACGTGATGGCCGCCATCCGGTCGGTCGGGTCGTACTCCAGGTCGGTTTTTTTCAGCCGGAGGATGGACCCGTCGTGCAGCGCCACTTCGCGAACCGTCCCGGGTTCATAATCAACCTGGATCTCGTCATGTTCCAGGGGCAGGAAGCTTATCTCGTGCAGTGGCAGCTGATGCTCTCTGCCCCACGCATAACTTTTGCTCGAGGCTTCCCCGTTATTGAAGGTGACGCAGGGACTGATGATGTTCACGAGCGCGGTGCCGCGATGGGAGAACGCGGCTTTGAGCAGCGTTTGCAGCTGCCTGGGGTCGCCGGCAAAGGAGCGGGCGACGAAACCGCAACCGGAAATGATCGCTTCGAGACAGAGATCAGTCGGCGGCATTTCGTTCGACCCGCCATGTTTCGACCTCTGCCCCAGATCGGCGGTCGAAGAGAGCTGCCCCTTGGTTAAACCGTAGACGCCATTATTTTCAATGATGTAGACCATGTCAACATTGCGGCGCAGCAGATGCTTGAATTGCCCGAAACCGATCGACCCGGTATCACCATCGCCGCTGACGCCGATGGCAACCAGCTCCTTGTTGACGATGCTGGCACCGGTGGCAAGTGACGGCATGCGCCCGTGCAGGCCGTTAATGCTGTGTGAGCGGCCGAGAAAGTAGGCCAGGCTTTTACTCGAACAGCCGATGCCGCTGAATTTGGCGATGCGCGTCGGGTCGAGCGAGAGATCATACGCGGCCCCGACGATCACGTTGGCGATCGAGTTGTGGCCGCAGCCGTTGCAGAGTGTGGAACTCGCACCGTTGTAATCGGCCCGGCTTAAGCCGATGCGGTTGACGACAGCAGATGCTGGTTTTGCGGTGGTGGTCATGCTCGCTCCTTTGCTTCCCGGGTCAACACTGATTCGCTCACCCAGCACGCGGTCAGCGGGAGACCGTCGCATTTGGCGATGGAGAGTATGCGGCCAGCCTCGGCAGGGTCATGCAGTTGAATCAGCGCATGCATCTGGCCGTCCAAGTTATTTTCCACGACGTACACTCGCTGATGTGTTTTGATGAATTCCGGAAGTTTTCTCTCCAACGGCAAGGCGCGCAGCCTGAGGTATGAAGTCGACACGCCCATCGCTTTTAAGAGATCGCGTGCTTCCTGGACGGCCGGGTCGTTGGTGCCGTACGAGATGAGCCCAACCTGCGCGCCCTCGACGCTATCCACCACCGGCCCGGGGACGATGGTGCGCGCGTAATCGTGCTTCCTCGCCAGACGGTCCAGATTGGCCGACCACTCCTCGGGGCGTTCGCTGTACTGAGCCTCTTCATTGTGACCGGTTCCCCGCGTGAAGTACGCGGCAGCCGGGTGATCGGTGCCGGGGAGAGTCCGGTAGCAGACCCCATCCCCATCGACGTCGGCATAGCGCTTCCACTGCCCCTGCAAACGGGCGAGGTCTTCCGCGGACAGGACCTTACCGCGATCAAGCGGCGTGGTAGGAAACTCGAAGGGCTTGGTCGGCCAGAGGTTCATGCCGAGATCGAGATCGCTCAACACGATCACGAGCGTTTGCAGCCGCTCAGCCAGATCGAGTGCGGCTCCGCCGAACTCGAAACATTCGGAGATCGAGGCGGGGATCAGGCAGACGTGCCTGCCGTCGCCGTGGCCAAGGGTGTAGGCGGTCAGGATGTCGTCCTGAGCCACGCGCGTCGGCAGTCCGGTGCACGGCCCCATGCGCTGAACATCCCAAACGACGGCGGGTATTTCCGCGAAGTAGGAGTACCCGGCGAATTCAGCCATGAGCGACAACCCCGGCCCTGAAGTCGCCGTCATCGCTCGGGCGCCGGCCCACCCCGCCCCCACGACCATGCCGATAACTGCCAGTTCGTCTTCGGCTTGCACGATGGAATAGGTGGCTTTGCCGTCGGCTTCGCGGCGCAGCTTGGGAAGATACTCACTCAGGGCGTCCACGATGGAGGTCGACGGTGTGATCGGATACCAGGAAACGAATTGCACGCCGCCGAAGATCGAGCCGAGTGCTGCGGCGCTGTTGCCATCAATCAGGAAGGTCCCCTGCGTTTTGCTCATCCGCTCCACGCGAAACGGATCGGCCTTGGTGAGATGCAGCTCTGCCCAGTCATAGGCAGCTTTAGCCGTGGCATAGTTCAGCTCGATCGCCTTTTGTTTGCCGCTAAAACCATGCGACAAGGCAGCTTCGATCTCTGCCAAATCGATATTGAGCAGATACGCCAGCGTGCCGACGTACACCATGTTGGCAACATATGGCTTAAGCCTATTCTCCGCTCCGGAGAGCTTGACCAGTTCGTCCACCGGCATCGGATAAAAGGTCACGTCGTCGCGGCTGAGCGGCAGCTGTACGTCAACCGGATAGAGACAGATGCCGCCCGCTGCCAATTGCCGGATGTCTTCCAGGATCGTTGCCCTGTTCAGCGCCACCAATATCTCAGACTGATCGCGCCGGGCGAGATACCCCTCTTTGCTCACGCGCATGGTGAACCAGGTGGGGAGTCCCTGGATATTGGAGGGGAAAATGTTTTTCCCGCAAACCGGAACGCCCATTTTATGGATGGCGCGCAGCAGCGTGTTGTTAGCGGTTTGACAGCCGGAGCCATTGACGGTCGCCGTAGTGATGGAGAAGTCGTTGAGGACCGGCGCTCGGGGGGCAACTGTCTTTGTCGCGGGTTGTGCCGTTGAATCTGCTTCGATCATGTATGGGCCTCACATAAGAAAATCTTGATAAGCTACGAACTCCGCCCGGGGCGGAGGCTTGGGTCAGTTTGTTACAGCTTGCCCGCTCAAAAGTGCTCTCCAGTTGAGTCTTGATTTTTCTAAACGCTGATCTTCAAATCTTGTGCGTTGTTGCGGCATTGCTATATGACTTTATCGCGTTTTCCAGACGGAACTTGAGACATTTGTCGAGAAAAGTCTTGGTCGCCTTAAGGCTCCTGACTGTCCCTCTATCACGCTCTTGCAGAAACGAAAAGTGCCCGTTGGCTGGAACTAAGAACCCGTGGCATCTTAACACAGCGGCGTTTACTCAAAATGCAAGGTTACCATCCTGCCCCATCCACCCTGCCCTCCCCTTGAAGTGGAGGGAGCGCGGATGGGTAATTTTTCTTGAAGTTCCAATCAGTAAGACTTTACCCAGTGAACCTTTGATATCAGCTCAATCAGCGGTACAATTGCAACCGGCACGGCTGCTTTAACACTTATTTTCAATCGCAAGATGTCAGTTTTGACATTGTTTCAGCACAAAAGGAGAGACGCAATGAGTAAAGCTATTTGCTTTAGCGAGTTTGGTGGGCCTGAAGTCCTCCGTTGGTCCGACATTGAGGTCGCCGCTCCGGGGCCGGGCGAAGCGCAGATCCGGCACCTGGCTGTGGGTGTGAATTTCGTCGACACTTACCAGCGAAGCGGGCTCTATCAGGTGGCCTTGCCGACTGTCGCCGGCAACGAGGGGGCGGGAATAGTCGAGGCGGTGGGCGCGGGGGTAACTTCGGTCAAGGCGGGTGACCGGGTCGCCTACGCCGGCCGGATCGGCTCCTACTGCGAGGTGCGCAACATCGCAGCCGATCGGCTCTGCACCCTCCCCGATGCGGTGAGCTTCGAGCAGGCGGCTGCTATGATGCTCAAGGGTCTGACCGTCCAGTACCTCATCAGGAGAACCTACCGGGTTAAACGAAGTGAGACCGTCCTCTTTCACGCAGCCGCGGGCGGAGTGGGACTAATCGCCTGCCAGTGGTTGAAATCACTCGGCGCGAAGGTCATCGGCACCGCAGGATCCGCAGAGAAATGCCAACTGGCGCTGCAACACGGTGCCGACTTCTGCATCAACTACCGCAGCGAAAATATCGTCGAGCGTGTGAGGGAAATCACCGGCGGCGAGGGGGTGCCCGTGGTCTATGACTCGGTCGGCAAGGACACCTTCGAATCCTCGCTTAAATGCCTGCGCCCCTTTGGACTGCTGGTCAGCTTCGGCAACGCTTCCGGAGTCGTCCCGCCGGTGGATTTAGGGATTCTCGCTCCTCTGGGCTCGCTCTACATCACCCGACCGACCCTGGCCACCTACAGCGCGCAAAAAACCGATCTCGACAACATGGCGCAGGAACTTTTCGAGGTGGTGACCTCCGGCGAGGTCAAAATCGACATCAAGCAGCGCTACCGCCTGCAAGATGCCGCTCAGGCCCACCGGGATCTCGAAGGGCGCCAAACCACCGGCTCCTCCATACTGCTTCCGGATTGAAGCCATGAATACCAGGAAGATCACCTTTCCCAATGCCCGGGGTGAACTGCTTTCGGCACGGCTGGAACTGCCGGAGGATGAGCAGCCGCTGGCCTACGCGCTGTTTGCCCACTGCTTTACCTGCTCCAAGGATCTGACGGCTGCCGTGCACATCGCGCGGGCCCTGAGCCGCAGACGCATTGCGGTGCTTCGTTTTGACTTCACCGGCCTGGGCGAAAGCGAGGGAGATTTTCCGGCGACAAATTTCTCCACCCAGGTAAGTGACCTGGTGGCGGCGGCCGGCTTTCTGGAACGGGAACATCAGGCCCCGCAGTTGCTGATCGGCCATTCCCTGGGAGGTGCCGCCGTGCTGGCAGCGGCCTCCCTGATTCAGTCGGTGCGCGCAGTGGCGACCATCGCCGCCCCCTTTCGTCCGGGGCACCTTTGGGGAGTTTTAGGAGAGGCGGTTGCAGAGATCGAGGAGTCGGGGGAGGCCAGCGTCAACATAGCGGGACGTGAGTTTGTCATCAGCAAAAGCCTGCTGGACGACCTCGGCGCCCAGGACCCGGCTGAAACGGTACGTCGGCTCAAGGCCGCGCTCCTCGTTATGCACGCGCCCGGCGACCAGGTGGTCGGGATTGAAAACGCCGCCGAGATCTATCGGGCTGCCCCGCATCCTAAGAGCTTCGTATCCCTTGACTCGGCCGACCACCTGCTTTCCCGGACCGTTGATTCCGACTATGCCGGCGAAATGATTGCAACCTGGGCCGGCCGCTACCTGACTCAGACTCTAGCGGCAGCACCCTCCCGAGCCGGGCACCGGGCTGACGACAACCGGGTGACGGCGCGCACCAAGGCCGGGAGCCTGCGCACCGAAATGTTCGCCAACGGTTTCCCGCTGGTGGCAGACGAACCGGCGGAGTACGGCGGCACCGACGAAGGCCCCTCCCCCTATGAGTACCTTTTAGCGGCCTTGGGCGCCTGCACCGCGATGACCCTGAATCTGTTCGCGCACAACAAGGGGTGGCCGCTGGAAGAGGTCGTGGTGCGCCTCTCCCACAGCAAGGTGCACGCTGAGGACTGCCGCGACTGCCCGGATAAAGAGCGTCAGCTCGACAGCTTCGAGCGGGAACTGGAGCTGATTGGGGAACTGGACGAAGCGCAGCGGCAGCGGCTTTTGGAGATCGCAGCCCGCTGCCCGGTACACCGCACCCTGGCAAGAGAGGCTCGCATAGAGACCACCTTGAGACAGCAGTGAGGGGAGGGCGCTTTCCGGCGTGCCGCAGGCCCCACGACCTATCCCCATCCCCACCCCGGCCCTCCCCTCGAAGGGGAGGGAGAGTTCGCTCCATGTTTTTGGTAGTTGAAAGAGCACACACGAGCGAGAGTCCAGCCAGGGTCTAGTTGATAGTTAAAAAGCCCCCCACCGATCCACCCATCGAAGGTGATGGACGCGTTTGCAGCATTTTTGAAGCTATGCCTTCTGTGTCGTTCACTTCCCTTTCACGTCCCCTCCCCTTCAAGGGGAGGGACAGGGTGGGGATGGGGGCTGCATCGATAACAACCCTTTTTGACCGAAGACTCTACTGACGGCTCTACTGCTTAACGTTCCTGCGCAGGAAGTTCCGCATCAGCTCGGCGATCTTGTCGCAGTCCTCTTCAAGGGCGAAGTGTCCGGTATCGAGTAGGTTAAACTCCAGGTTCTTCAAATCCCTCTGGTAAGGCTCGGCGCCGGCCGCCGGAAATATCTTGTCGTTCTTCCCCCAGACGATGAGGGTCGGCGGCTGATAATCCCGAAAATATGCCTGCCACCTCGGGTAGAGCGGCGGATTACTCCCGTAGCTATGAAAAAGAGCGAGCTGGATTGCGACGTTCCCCGGCCGGTCCAGCAAAGGCTGGTCGATATTCCAGCCGTCCGGGCTGATCGCCTCCTTATCGCGAACCCCTTCGGTATATTGCCAGATTGTCGCCTCGCGGGTGAAGGTGCTGAGTAGCGGCTGTTCGCGCTCGGTCGTTTTCTCCTTCCAGTACTCCTTAATCGGCTGCCAGAACTCGTTGTCGAGCCCCTCGTCGTAGGCATTACCGTTTTGCACCACGATGGCCTGGATCCGGTCGGGATACTTGGTCGCCAAACGGTAGCCCACGGGCGCGCCGTAGTCCATGACGTATAGGCTGTACTTCTGCAAGCCGACCTGCTCCGTGAATTTACCGACCACCTCGGCTAGGTGGTCGAAGGTGTAGTCGAACTGGTCTACGGTCGGCATGGAACTGTTGCCAAAGCCGGGATAGTCCGGTGCAATCAGGTGAAACTCGTCGGCCAGCGCCGGAATCAGGTTTCGGAACATGTGCGAACTAGTCGGAAAGCCGTGAAGCAGGAGCACGACGGGGGCGTTCTTCGGCCCCGCCTCGCGATAGAAAATGTCCAGGCCGTCGACATTCACGGTCCGGTAGGCAATCCTAGCCGCTGGTACCAATCGGGCAGGATTTTCATTCAGTGCGTTCATGGTTGGTCTCCTTATATGTGTTCCCCTCCTGTGCATTACTGCCCAAAGCCCGGAAGTGGGGTAGCTGCCCCCCCGGGCACTGCCGGCAGCAGCGGATTCGCTTCAATACATATTGCAAGCTATACGGCCTTGCCGGGGCGATTACCCGTGGCGCGCCACTTCCGCACCGTCGAGGGCTTGCACGACCTCACCGGTCAGGACCACCCCGTGAGCGAGAAATTCGAAGTTAACCAGTGCCGCCTGGTAGCCGTCTCCCCACTCGGGGTGCCTGGGGCCGGCCGTGGCGTCCTTTGCCACGACCACCACGAAGCCCTGCTCAAGCAAATCGCGCAGGTACGGACGCCGCGCAGGTACTGTTCCATGGTCCTCTCCTTCCACCCGTCACTGGATTTGGCAGCGCTCATCACTTCTTGAGAAACTCGAGCAGGTCCGCGTTGACCTGGTCCTTGAGGGTCGAGCAGAGGCCGTGCGGCGCTCCCGGATAAACTTTCAGGGTGGCACCCTCGATGATCTTGGAGGAAATCAGGGCAGAGGCGCCAATGGGCACGATCTGGTCGTCGTCGCCATGGATTATCAGGGTGCGCACCTTGAACTTCTTGAGATCTTCGGTGAAATCGGTCTCTGAGAAAGCCTTGATGCAGTCGATGACCCCTTTGAACCCCGCCTGCATCCCCTGGAGCCAGAAGGAGTCGCGTAGCCCTTGCGAAACCCGGGAGCCCGCCCGGTTGGCACCGTAAAACGGCGCGGAAAGATCCCGGAAGAACTGCGAGCGGTCGGCGCTTACCAGGGCGCGCATCTGATCGAACACGTCCAGAGGAAGGCCGCCGGGATTGGCTGCCGTTTTCAGCATAAGCGGTGGTACCGCTCCGATCAGCACGGCCTTGGCCACGCGTTTGGTGCCGTAGCGGCCGAGATAGCGGGCGACTTCGCCGCCGCCCGTCGAATGGCCGATATGGACGGCGTCCGTCAGGCCGAGCGCTTCCACCAGCGCCGCTAGGTCGTCTGCGTAGCTGTCCATGTCGTTGCCGTTCCAGGGCTGACCAGACCTGCCATGGCCGCGGCGGTCGTGCGCGATGCAGCGGTATCCCCGGGCGGCCAGAAATACCATCTGGTCTTCCCAGGCGTCTGCAGAAAGTGGCCAGCCATGGCTGAACACCACGGGCTGACCGCTGCCCCAGTCTTTGTAGTAGATCTGCGTGCCGTCTTTAGTCGTGATGGTTGGCATGATATGTCTCCTTTCACATGTTAACCGCCGTAACGGCGGAGAGATTCCTTAATGAAGCGGACCTCGATGCCATACGGCGTGTGAGCCTTCATGATCTCCATGCATCCTTCGTAAGTCTCGACGCGGCCCCAGTCCTGCTGGAGCTCGAACAGGAACTGCAAGGAGTTAATGGGAACCGCACCGGCCTGGATCAACCGCTGCACGGACCGCTCGTGGGCCTCTTCGGTGATATCCCCGCAGGCATCCGTCGGAACATAAACCTCATAACCATTTTGCAGCAGGTCGATAGTCGGGAACATGACACAAGCTTCAGTCCAAAGTCCGGCGACGACGATCTTCTTCCGGCCAGTCCGTTCGATGGCCGCCTTGAAATTCAGGTCGAGCCAAGAGTTGATGGAGGTCCGGTCAATCGGTTTTTGATCAGGGAAGAGACCAGTTATTTCGGGAAGCATCGCACCGCTGAAGCTTTCCGACGCGACCGTCGACAGGATAGTCGGAACCCGGAAAAGTTTGGCGGCCTTGGCGAGAATTTGTACATTCTGCACAATGGTGGTCCGGTCATGGGAGTGAACGCCGGCGAACATCGCCGGTTGGTAGTCAATAAGCGCCACTGCACATTCGGTGCGGGTCAACATGCTGTGAATCGATTGGGTAGTCATGAATGTCCTCCCTTGCTGCACGCTCAGACTTGCGGAACGTTCAGTATATTAGTGCTATTAAATTATATTATGCCTACTAATTAGTGGTGTCAATTCTCTTTGAAATGCTTAGTCCTGCGCGACTAATCATATTCATTTGGAAATATGGAGATCAATTCCAATGATATATAATTTAGGCCAACTATGGACCGACAGTTCTGCCACGTGAAAGCTACTCTAGTTTTTTAGGGGAAGGATAATTCGCAAGGTATGAGAGGGAATGAGGTCCGAAATTGAGCTCCCCATCCCTACCCCAACCCTCCCCTTGAAGGGGAGGGAGAGTTCACTACTTAGTCGAAGGAGTGTGGCGGGTAAAAAAACAGCAACTGACTGCCCCTTTACCCAAGGGAGCAGCGTTCGCTGAGCGGAGTCGAAGCGCAAACGATTCCAGCCTCCCAGGCTCATTCGGCTTCAGACATCTGCTCGTCAACATAGCAATAGCGCCAGCTTTCGCCCGGCTCGAACGACTTGATCACCGGGTGGCGAGTGGTGCGAAAGTGCGCGGTGGCATGTCTGTTTTTGGAGTCGTCGCAGCACCCCACGTGTCCGCAGGTTTCGCAAAGCCGCAGGTGCACCCAGGAATCTCCAGTCTTCAAACATTCTTCGCACCCTTTTGTTTTCGCTCGAGCTTCCTTTCCTTCTGCTTCTTCAAGGTGTGAACATTCGTTGGCCATGGGCTGCCTCCTTATCTAACCGTGTCCGGTTAGTTCTTGCCGGGTCTTAAAAAGCTCCCTCCTTCCTTAGGGTTTGGCGTCGTCTGGTCCCCCCTGTGGAACAGGGGGGAAGGCTCGCATAGCGAGACAGGGGGGTATTTAGCCCGGCCAAAACACCCCACTGCCTCACTATCGTTCGGCTTCCCCCCTATTTCATAGGGGGGACAAGACTCCGCCTCCTGCACCGGGTATTCAGAAACTAAACAGCAGTAAGGTCGAGGGCTAACCGCTCGTCATGGCGTGGTTTTCTTCACTCGCTCAAAACTCGATGCACCAATGAGACCGCATTCGAACCTTCGCCGACTGCCGCGGCCACACGCCTGAGATTCCCCGCCCTGGCGTCACCGACCGCGAACACCAAAGGTATGCTGGTTTCCAGAAAATAGGGACTTCTGCCAAGCGGCCACTTCGCAGCGCTTAACTCCTCGGGCGAAAGGTCCGGACCCGTCTTTATAAACCCTTTATCGTCGAGCACCAGGCAGCCATCAAGCCAATTGGTGTTCGGGGTAGCACCGGTCATGAGGAACGCATGACGGATGTCATGACGTTCGAGCTTTCCCGACTGATTATCACGCCAGGTAATGCGCTCGAGGCGGTCACTTCCCTCCAGCGCGACGATCTCACTCTGGGTGCGCAGTTCTATACCGGGATGCTCTTCGATGCGCCTGATGAGATATCGTGACATGGTTTCCGCCAGCCCGCTCGACCGGATCAGGACGTGCACGCGCTTGACGGTCCCTGCCAGGAAAACGGCGGCCTGACCTGCCGAATTGCCGCCTCCTACCACGACGATTTCCTCTCCGCGACACAACTGCGCCTCGATAAAGGTCGCGCCGTAGTACACGCCCGCGCCTTCGAACTGGGACAGGTTTACCAGGTCTATCTTGCGATATTGCGCGCCGGTTGCGATGATGATGCTGCGCGCCTGCAGCTGCGAGCCGTCGTCCATTTCAATGGTGTAGGGTTTCCGTTCACAGCGCAGCCGTGTCGCCGATCTCGCGATCAGCATCCGGGCGCCGAACTTCGACGCCTGCGTGTAGGCGCGTAACGCCAGATCCTGACCGGTGATGCCATTGGGAAAACCGAGGTAGTTCTCGATTCTCGAGCTGGTGCCCGCCTGCCCCCCCGGGGCATTGGCTTCCAGCACCAAAACGTCCAGACCTTCCGAGGCCCCGTACACGGCCGCCGCCAGCCCCGCGGGCCCGGCGCCGACGATGACCAGATCGCAGACCCGGGTCCGGTCGATGGCATCGTTAAAGCCAAGGAAGTCCGCGAGTTGCTGATTGGTCGGATTGCGCAGCACGCGCTGCCCGTGTTGGCAGATGACAATCGGCACTTCGTCGAGCGCGACCTGGAACCGGTCGAGGAATTCCTGGACATCGGGGTCACGTTCCACATCCACAGAGGTGTAGGGCTGGCCATTTCGGCTGAGGAATTCCCGGAGGCGCAGCGTTGCGGCAGAATGGCTCGATCCGACCAGCACGAGATCCCCAGCGCCGCGCGAAATCAGTTCCACCCTGCGCAAGATAAAGGCCCTCATCAGGATCTCACCCAGGTCGCTGTCGGCCTGCACCAGACCCAGCAGTTGCTCACGGTCCAGCTGAATGATTTCACCGGGCTCGCTCGCGCAAAGCCGCACCAAGGAACGGCGCCCCGAAAGCAGATTCAATTCGCCGGTGAACTGGCGCGCTCGACAGATGGCGACGACTTCCTGAGTGTCGCCCGACACCCTAATAACGTCTATCTGACCAGTTTTAACCGCAAAGAACCGAGTAGTCTCTTCGCCTGCCTCGACAAGCACTTCACCGGCTGCAACCTGCCGCAGCTTGCCATGCAGGGCGACGCGAGCCATCTGTTCCGCAGTCAGCTGCGGGAACATCCGGTCGGGTTGCGCGCCAGGAAGTGGTACCGATGCTGGTTTGGTGTGGATCATGACTATTGGTCTCCTCTCCTTGTTGACGCAATCAGATAGTTAACTTTCCTTCATGGTAGCATTTTCTTCTAAAATTGTGGGTTGATTGTTAGGTGGGGCTACGCGCCTTTCGCCCAACGAGGGTGCCACCGGCAGCGACACAGGAAAAAAGCTTAAAGCAGGGACACCCCTTGCGGGGGTCCTTGACATCGACAGTGATGAGGTGAGATGAGGGGATGGGTGGCGCTGGTGGGGAACGTGTTCTTTAATCCAAATCCAGCGCCAGACGAAAGCCGGTGAACTGGAACTGGGTCGCAGGGGCCCAGAAATTACGATAACTGATGCGCAGGTGATTTGCGGGGGTCGCGCAGGAACCACCCCGCAACACCCTCTGGTTATTCATGAACTTGGAATTGTACTCGCAAAGCCCCCCGGGAAATGCTTTATAGCCGGGGTAAGGCTCATAATGGCTGCTGGTCCACTCCCAGACGTCACCGAACAGCTGCCTCGGCAGGTCACCTCTGCCTTCCGCGCCTTCCGCAGCAGCCTGGGGGTGAAAACGTCCTGACTCCAGAAAGTTTCCCTCCAACGCGACTCCGCTTACCCTTGCGGCATATTCCCACTCATGCTCGGTCGGCAAGCGCACCAACTTGCAGCGCTCGTCGGTCTTCGCCTTCCACGCTGCGTAGGCGTGCGCCTCGTAGAAGTTCACGTGGCACACCGGCTCAAAGGAGTCGAGCTTCCTCATCCCCGAAAGGGTCCAGTTCCACCAAGCTCCCTCGATTTTTTCCCAGTACAGCGGGGCATGAAGGAGTTCTTTTTTGATAAGCAGGTCGTAGGCACTGGAGAGCCAGATACCGAAGTCGCGGTATCCTCCGTCCTCCATGAACTCGAGGTATTCACCGTTGGTCACGGGACGGTCCATGAGCGCAAAAGCCCTTAACTGATAACGGTGGATTCCAAGTTCATTGTCCCAGCACCATCCGCCCTCGGTATTGCCAAACAGGGCGTCACTCCCTGAAAACGCCAAAAACACCGGTTCTCCCGGGTGTGTGGAATCGGGCGTTTCGGCAAAGGCAGCATAAGGGCGCCGCAGCTGCAGCACCGGATTCCCCCCCTTGATCCGCTTTATCTCTGTCAAAAGGAGCTCAATATGCTGTTCTTCATGATTGAGGCCGATCTCCAGGAGCAATTCGAGCCTGGAAAAGTTGTCCTCGCCGACGGTCAAGATGATACGTTTAACGCGCTCCTGCACGGAGGAGCGATACGCATAGGCCTGCCTGTTTGTCGGTTCGGACAGCCGGCCTCGTATCCCCTGTTCCAGGTAAGAGCCGAGCGCGTGGTAATAGGAATTGAGCAAAACGTCGTACTTCCGGTCCTCGTCCAGGTACTCTCCCAGCTCCATTAAGAGGTTCCTGGCATAGAACCAGGCGGTGTGCATGACGGACCACCAGGGGGGACTCACCTCGACGACGGGCTGCACCCGGTGCTCCTCCCCTGTCAGCGGCCGGCACAGATGCTCGAATTTGCCCTGCACGGCGAGAAATCTTCCTAAAAGCTGTTCCCTTTTTTCAGGCATCATCGGGATCCTCCGTTTCCGCCCGGCGTCAATGGTCCAGAATGCCCGCCCTGGTCCAGCGGCGCATGGCGGCGCAAAAGGAGCAAGGCGAACCAGTTCTTTTCATCGCTGAAGGTGGCATCGGCGCTAAAGCCGAACTTAGCTGCGTAACGGATAAATTCGTCCAGGCGGAACTTCCTGCTAATCTCAACCTGGATCAGTTCCCCCTCGTCGACCAGGAAACTTACTCCCAGCGGCTCCACGTGAATGGTCTGTTTCCTGGTGAAACGAGCATAGATTTCTACCTGTTCCAGCCCAGGATGGTAGGTGGCAAGATGCTCTACCGTGGAGAGATCGATACCACTCTTTAATTGCCTGTTCATACGCGCAAAAAGATTCCTGGTGAACTGCGCGGTTATGCCGGCGGCATCATTGTAGGCCGCTGCTATGAGGTTTTGTTCCTTGACCAGATCGATTCCGAGCAGAAAATAGTCTTTGCTGGAAAGCGCAATAGCCAGTGAGGAAAAGAATGCATCCATCTCGTGAGGCTCGAGGTTGCCAATGCTACTCCCGATGAAAACCGCCATAACCGGGGAAGCCTGCTGAAACAAAGGGAGCGCCTCGTGGTAGTCGGCCTGAACCGCAATAACCTGGACGGCAGGAAGAGAACCGGAGAGGTCTCGACAGGCACCGCGCAGGGCCCTGATACTCACATCGATGGGGATATAGCGGACGAAGGGCTCCCTGGCAAGCCAGGCACGCAGCAGAAAACCGGTTTTCACCGAACTGCCGGAGCCGAGTTCCACCAGAGCGGTAGCACCGGTGAGATCCCGGATTTCAGCAGCATGGCTTTGAAGAATTGCCGCTTCGGTTCGTGTCAGATAGTATTCGGGCTGCGTGGTGATCCGGTCGAAGAGGGTGCTTCCCCGGGCATCGTAAAGAAAGCGGCATTCGAGCCGGCGTGGTGACTTGGTGAGACCATCGACCGTAGCCTGCGAAAAATCACGCAGCGATTCGGCAGTGCTCCTACCACAAACAAGTGCCCCTGCGCTGCTTTCCAGCGCTTTGCGGAAATCTCTGAAGAGCTTGTCGGCCGGGGCCGAATAAAGGGCGTTTTCAGCCACGGGGCGGCTCCTTTTGGAGTTGGCGGGAAAAGTGGGTGGGGCTTTTGTCGTGAGATAACTTTCATGTTATCTGTTCAGATAGGGGTGTCAAGCAGCAGAAGCAGGGTCCATCCTCACCCCAACCCTCCCCATGAAAGGGAGGAAGAGTTTCCGCAGGGTGCTTGACTAGGAGGAAAAGAGATGACTTATCATGCTATGCGCCCAGTTTACCTCCCAGGTTGCACCTCTCTATGGTCGCGAAGAGCTCCTGGAAATCAACCGGCTTCATCAGATAGGCACAGAAGCCGATTTCCTTGAACTGCTCAAAGAAACCTTTGTCTCCATAGGCGGTCAGCACGATGTAGGTCGTGCCGGGACTCAGCAGCCTGATTTGGCGGGCCATTTCAATGCCGTCCATCTCCGGCATGTTGATATCGGTAAGCACAATGTCCGGGGTGTGCTCCTGAAAGAGTTGCAACCCTTTTTTGCCGTTCTCGGCGCTGTATATGGTGCATTCGGGGAATTTTAGGGCAACCATGCGGGCGGTAATGGTGCGGGCTGTGGGGTCATCTTCAACGATCAACAGGGAAAAAGGGACACCTGACGCAAGGGATGCCATGTTACACCTCTATTCTGAATTCGGCGCCGGCGCCAACGTTACGCACCAGGAGACGGCCGCCCATGTTTTTCTCGATGATGGTTTTCGACAGGAACAGGCCCACTCCGGTTCCCTTCCCCAACTCCTTGGTGGTAAAGTAGGCGTCGAAAATCCTCTGCAGGATTTCCTCCGGGATGCCGCCTGCATTGTCGGAAATGGTCGCTACCGCCCTCTCCTTTTCCACCCAGGAGTGCACCGTTATCATTGCACCGGTCACCCCACGCTCTAGAAAAGCATCCTTCGCGTTGGTCAGCAGGTTCATGACAACCTGGCCATAGGCGCCGGGATAGCCGATGATCTGCGGGGCTCCCTGGGAACTGATCAGGATTTGGATGCCTTGATCCTCAAGGTTCTCCTTCATGAGTGCGACCGTTTTTCTGATGACCTCATCGACCCGAAACGGCGCCTTAACCTTGTCTGGTGCCAGAAAATCCTGAAAATCGCCGATGGTCCCTGACAGATGCTGGATAATCTCCATCGCTTTTTGGATGTTGCCGTCCAGCATTTCCTCGCTGAACCCGCCGTACTTATAGGTCAATCCCAGTTCCTGCACCTCCATCCCTAAAACGTTCAGGGGCTGGCGCCATTGGTGGGAGATGTTCATGAGCATTTCCCCCATAGCCGCCATGCGACTTTGCTGCAGGAGGAGCTGCTCCTTTTGTCTCAGTTCTTGCAGTATCCGGATGCGCTCTGCGCTTTGCTCCTCCTGGTCGCGATACGCTTCCTGCAGTTCCGCATTCTGCGCTTCCAGTTCCACCCGGGTTTCTTCGAGTTCACCCGTCCGCAGGGCGACCCGCATCTCTAACTCTTCATTGAGCTTGAGCAGGGCATCTTCTGCTCTCTTTAGCTCCGAGACGTCCGTGTTGGTACCGAACCACTGGACGACTTCTCCCTGGGCGTCATTGAGCGGTCGCACGCGAGTCAGAAACTGCCGGAACTTCCCGTCGCCCCCCCGCAGCGGGAAGACCATTTCAAACGGCTCCCCGCTGGCAATTGACCCTTTCCACTGCTGCAGCACGCCAGGGAGTAACTGCGGATCGTGGACCTGCTGCCAGCCCCACCCCTCCATCTGCTCCGCTGTCATGCCGGTATACTCGTACCAGCGCTGATTGTACCAATAGATGAACCCGTCCGCCCGGGCGACCCAGGCCAGTTGCGGAATGGCGTTCGCCATGGTCCGGAAGCGGTCTTCGCTTTGCCGCAGTTCGTCCTCCGCAGCTTTACGCTCGACAATCTCGCTTTCCAGCGCCACGTGAGAAGCACTCAGTCTCTCAGTCATGGCATTAAACGCCCGCGACAGTTCCGCAAATTCGTCTCCGTCCCCGGCGTCAATCCGGTACTGAAGGTTCCCGCCTCCAATGGCCGAGGCACCCACCCGAAGCCTTGCGATGCGCTCGCTGATGGCGCGACTCAGGGTCCACGAATTGGCAACAGCAGCGGCGGCGGCGCTCACACTCAGGCAAGCGATTGCAGAGCCGCCATCCAGAGGGCGGAGTGCTGGTGATTGCGTGCTCCTTCATCCAGGGCGACTGCGTAAAGAGTCCGATCATACACCCTCATGCGCAACTGGCTCACCAACCGGTTTTCGGCCTCCTGAGCGAGGGCGGCCAACTCCGGGTCCGACCGGGCCTTTTCCCGATTTTCCACGATGACCGCAAAAATTCTCCCGGTTCTGAGGTTGTCCTCAGTCAGCGCTTGAATGTTTTTTCTCTCTTCGGCACCCCTGAACTTTTCCGCTGCCGCTTTCAGCAATATCCCCATTTGAGCATACTTGGCGAACCACTGATTTTTCGCCCTTGCACTGCCGGTGCGCAGGTAGTCGTCTCTGAGGGTATTTCTTTCAAAGGCGCAGGTAATTATTTCGCCGGCAATATTCGATTCCTCGACGGCGCGGTTAACGCGGACAAAGGCCTGTAAAAGTACCAGTACTATGATAAAAGCCGTCAGCACCGAAACGGCCACGTTTATTTTCAGTCTTGTTTTGACCAGCATGGTTTTTCGTCCTGATCTTCGGGGAGCGCTCATGTCGACTTACCTCAGAATCCTGACGGATTTAGCATTGACGGATTCAAGGCCTCCCAGATAGATATAGTCCAGATAGTCTGGGATCGGCTGCTTGCCCACGAGTCCGCCCTTGATAGCCCAAAGCGTCTCTTCTTCCAGTGCCAGCAGCAGCGACTGATCGAGTTTTACCCGATAACTGAAGCTTTGCCAAAGCTCCCTGACCAAGGCGGGATCGGTCCGGCTAAAATCGGCAATCATCATTTGCGCCTGCGACGGGTTCAGGCTGACAAACTCCTCAGCTTTGACCAGAGCGCGCAGCAGCTTCCTTACCTTGCCGGGGTTCTCGCTGATAAATTTCTGAGTGGCGACAATGTTGAACATGAAGGTGTAGATATTGTCATCATAGAAAGCGACCACCCGGCTCCCCAGCCTTTTTTGCAGTTGGATCGGGAAGGGCATGAACACCGAGACCGCGTCCACCTCCCCCCTGGCCAGTGCATCCACCATCTGTTCAGGCTTCAGATCGACAACCTGCATCTCCTTGCGCGCTATTTCGTGCAGGGCCAGGAAGGTGTCCATAAAAAAATCCGCCGTGGTGCCCAGGGTGACGGCTATTTTCTTCCCCTTGAGGTCGCCGGGGGTGAGAATCCCCCTGTCCCTGCGGGCGACAATGGCGTTCACCCTGTTGCCAGTCTCAATGGTCGCCACGATGGCGATCTTTTCACCATGCATGATGGCGAGCATGACGGGCGTCTCGGCAACGGTGGCAAAGTCGGCCTTCCCTTCCAGCAGATCCTTCAGTGCCAGCTTTCCATAGGGGTGCAGGTGCGCCGTCACCTCCAATCCCTCCTGCAGATAGTGCCCCTGGATCAGCGCCACCTCGGCCAGTACCGCGTCCATCGTGGCGGAGAAGGCGATGGTGATTTTTTCGGGCGGACCGGGGGACTTATCAAAGGGGATGGTAAAGAGGGCACCGAGAATCAGGGTCACTACCAGCACTGCGCAGAGGTAGATGCGAGTTTTTCTCATCGTGGTTCTTGGTGCGCTCCCGGCAGCACCGTTTTCTCGGGTGCTGCGGCTTCCGCGTGCGCGGGGAGGGTGAAACAGAAGGTGGCACCCTGACCCGGTTTCCCCTGGGCCCACACCTTACCGCCGTGACGCTTGATGATCCGCTCCACCGTGGCGAGGCCAATGCCGAAGCCTCGGTACTCCTCGGCCCCCGGAAGTCGCTGGAACGGCGCAAAGACCAGTTCTGCGTCCGCCGCGCTAAAACCGGCCCCGTTGTCCCGGACGCAGTAGGCTTCACTGCCCCCCTTTCCCGTCACATACAGCTCTATGAGCGCCAACTCGCGCAAGGCGGTGTATTTCCAGGCATTGCCCAGTAGGTTATCCAGCACCAGCCGCAGCAGGTTCCGGTCGCCCAGGACGGTAACCTCGTCGGCGAAGCGGAAATCGACCTGCCGCGCGGGCTCGGCCAGCTTCAGCTCCTCAGCCACCTCGAGCGCCAGCGCCGAGAGGTCCACCGTTTCCCGGCGCGGTTCGAAGCGAGCCAGGCTGGAGAAATCAAGCAGGGCTTCGATGAGCCGGTTCATGCGCAGGGCGCCGTCGTAAGCCCCCTGGACATAGTCCTGGCACTCCTGCGGGAGCTGGTCTCCATAGAGCGCACTGATCGCCTGACAGTAACTGGTCACCACATTCAGTGGCCGGCGCAAATCATGCGCCACCGTGTAATTGAACGCCTCCAGATCGCGGTTGGCGGTCTCCAGTTCGTCGGCCCGCGCTGCAAGACTGGCATTTAGTTGCGCGATCACCTGCTCCGCGAGCTTACGCTCGGTAATGTCCCGGGCGATGGTCGAGGCCCCGACTACCACACCATTTTGGTCGCTGATCGGAGACATGGTCAGGGAAACCTCAATGGTCTTCCCGTCTTTTCTGACACGGGTCGTTTCCAGGCGCTCTATCGATTCCCCGCGTCGCACCTTTTCAAGAATTTGAGGTACCTCATCGGGTTGATCGGCAGGGGCCAGAATCGAGATGTGTTTGCCGGTGACTTCCCGAGCATGATAGCCGTATATTTTCTGCGCCCCATTATTCCAGCTGGTGATGATCCCTTCTGGTGTTTTGCCAATTATTCCATCATCGGAGGACTCCACAATGAGCGCCAGACGGCTACGCTCCTCTTCCGCCTTCCTAAGCTCGGTAATATCCTTCGTGATGGCCAATAAATGCTCCACCCCTTTAATTTCGATGATTTCGGCCGAGATAAGCCCAATAACCAGGGACCCTCCCCTGCCCCTTAAACGGGTTTCGAAGTTGCGCACCGTCTTATTTTCCTGAAGCATGTGAAGCATCAGTTCACGGTCGAGCGGCGTTTCCCAGATGCCGAGTTCCTGCGGGGTGCGCCCGACGACCTCATCCCGGTCAATCCCCAGGGTCCTGATAAACTCCTCGTTGACATCGACATACCTCCCTTCCGGCATGGAGCTTATGGAAAAGAGCACCGGCGCGGCCTGAAATGCCTTGGAAAATTTCCCCTCGGATTCCCGCAGTTTACCCTCTTGCAGCTCTGCTGCCTGCAGCGCCTGGTTGCTTTCCCGCGCTGACTCTTCCTGTCGTTTGCGATAGATGGCGGACCTGATCGAGCGAAGCAGCAAGGGAGCGGTGATCTCACCTTTGACCAGATAGTCCTGGATGTCGGACTGCAGCAAATTACGTGCGGTCTCTTCATCCTCGAGACCGGTCAGCGCGATGATGGGGGTCACGAGCGAGTGATTGCGCAGCGACGCAGCGCTCGCGACACCCCGACTATTCGGTAACTCCAGATCGACCAGGACTATGTCGAACTTTCGGCTTTGCAGCAGCCGGAGACCCTGCGCCAACTCCGGTACCTGATGTACGGAAAAGGTTGGCCGCGCTGCCTTCGACAGCATTTTTTTGAGGAAACCTGCTTCGGGCAGATTGTCCTCGATCAGCAGTAGGTCGATTTTCGGTATATCCATGTGATTTTCCGGGCGCCGGGCGGGCGCTAAGAGGTTTTGGTCACCCCCCGGATCCCGCAGCCTTAGAGGTCGATTGCCGGGGGTACCTGATAAACCTCATTATACTCCCATTTAGGGTCCGAAAGTCACCCCCTTGCGGCCATCAGGCGTCCCACCTTGCTCTCCAACCTTGGGCCGCAGGTAAGCACCCATAAAATGTTTCGTCAATTTTGACTATGGTCAAGAAACCACGCCGGAAAGGAGTTTATCTTGGGAAAATCAGGAGGACTTACACCCATGGTCAGCATTGAACAAGCACAGCGCACCATCCTTGAAGAGATCACTCCGCTGCAGACCGAAAAGGTCTCTGTTTTCCAGGGCCTGAACCGGATAACCACGGAAGATCACATTGCCCCGTGGGATATCCCGGCCGCCGACAACTCGGCGATGGACGGCTACGCCTTCTCCCGGGCCTCCCTTTGCGGGGATCGCCTGCGGGTTTCCGGTTTCCTGCCTGCGGGCGAGGTGTACGGCGCCCCGGTGCCGGCCGGCGAGGCCATCAAGATCATGACCGGAGCGCCGCTGCCGCCCGACTGCGACACGGTGGTCCCCATTGAGGACGTGGAAAATGACGGCGCCTGGATCAGCCTCAGCGCGCCGACCAAGGCAGGCGCGCATGTGCGCAGGCGCGGGGAGGACATCCGACACGGTAACCTCATCATTCCCGCAGGCTCGCTGCTGCGCCCCCAGGAAATCGGCATGCTTTCCGCCATGGGAAGTACGGCGCTGGCCGTATACCGGCGCGCCCGGGTCGCTATCCTCTCTACCGGAGATGAGCTTCTCGAACCGGGATCGACCCCGGCTCCGGGGAAGATCATCAACAGTAATAGTTACAGCCTCGCCGCCCAGGTGCTGGACGCCGGCGGAGATCCGGTCATGCTCGGCATCGCCCCGGACACGCTCGAGGCCACCTGCGAGAAGATCGAGGCCGGACTGAACGCGGACCTGTTGGTCATCACCGGCGGGGTATCGGTCGGGGACCGCGATTTCGTCAAGGCCGCCATCGAGAAACTCGGCGGCTGCGTCACCTTCTGGAAGGTCAACATGAAGCCGGGCAAGCCGCTGGCTTTCGCCATGCTCGATGGAAAGCCGATCTTCGCGCTACCGGGCAATCCGGTCGCGGCCATGGTCTCCTTCGAGCTCTTTGTGCGCCCCTCCATCCTGAAGGCAATGGGGCACCAGCGAATTTTCCGGCCCAGGGTCAAGGCGCTCCTGCAGGAAGCGACGGCCAACCAAGGGGCGCGGCCCCACCTGGTGAGAGGCATCGTCTCCCTACGTGACGACCGTTATCTGGTCTCCACCACGGGCGACCAGAGTTCCGGGCGCCTTTCCTCGCTCATCCTGGGAAATGGCCTGATTCATCTAGCTCCCGAGACATGCAACGCCGCCGGGGACGCGGTGGAGGTCCTACTGTTAGACCGTGGCTTCGAGATGGGTGAAGCCCTGCTCTAAAACCCGCTGCTTCACCCGGGGAACCTTTACTCGTTTCATAACGCAAACGCTTCTGACTGACCAAAGAGATCAGACAAGAGGCTCGCCTTCTTCATGACAGGTGGGCCTCTTTTTTTCTGTCAGCCCAAGGCGCTTCTTGAAAAAAAGAGCTGTCTATTTCTGAACAATTCGTCAGAATTACTTCAGTTGTCATTACACGGGAAGTCACCGACAATCTAGCCATGGGAAACGCAATGCACATACTGGTGATCGAGGACGAAAAGAAGGTTGCCGAGGCACTGAAAAAGGGACTGGAGGCCGAATCGTATCGCGTCACCGTGGCCCATACCGGTGAGGAAGGTTTCTTCCAGCTCAACGCGGAACTGTTCGACTTTGTGCTCCTGGACCTGATGCTCCCGGGCAGGGACGGCATCGAGATCCTGGAAACCTTGAGGAAACGCGGCATTGAAACTCCGGTCATCATCCTTACCGCCCGGGATGGCGTGGAGGACCGCGTACTGGGCCTTGACAGCGGCGCGGACGACTACCTGGTCAAACCCTTCGCCTTTCCCGAGCTCCTGGCCCGCATCCGCCTCATCCTGCGCCGTGGCAAGAAGGAGCAACTGCTCAGGCTCAGTCTGGCTGACCTGGCACTTGATCTCGTCACCCGCAAGGTTACGCGGGGAAGCGAGCCGATTGAACTCACCGTCCGGGAGTTTGAGCTGCTGGAGTATCTGCTGCGTAACCAGGGGCGCATTGTCTCCCGTGAGATGCTCTCGCGCGATGTCTGGCAGGTGAAGGACCGCTCCACCCCCCTGGACAATGTCATTGACGTCCACATTGCCAGGCTGAGGCGCAAGGTGGACGGCCCTTTTGACAGAAAATTGGTCAGAACCGTGCGCGGCCTTGGCTTTGTCATCAAAGAGGAGGCCTAGAGTATGTGGCCCCAACCGCGCAGCGTCCGTATCCGGCTCACTATCTGGTACACGGTGGCATTGGCCGGCCTGGTCCTCTTTTTTGCTCTCGGTATTTATACCTTTGTCCGCTCCAGCTTATTGCGACAGATCGACGCCCAACAGGGAAGGGATCTGGCCACGGTCACCCGGGTGATCCGTGATGAACCCAATGAAATAAATGAACTGGCACAGCACGGCTCGGTGGACTTCTTTCAGGTAAGCGAAGGGGAGCAAGTGCTGGCTGAGACGGATAGCTGGAGCCGCTTCGGACTGGAAAAGGGTATCGCCGGCAGGCGCCCGGTTGCTTCCTGGTCCTGGCGGGCACCGAACGATCTCTACTACCGGATCCGGGTCGTTTCAGTCAGCTCTCCCGGTCACAACTACCTGGTAGCCGTCTCTGAAAGCGAGCAGACGCTGCGACAGAGCCTGGAAAGTTAGGCGCTCATTTTGCTGATCGGCATCCCCCTGACTCTCGCCCTGGCAGTGGCAGGCGGATATTTCCTGGCGGGGCGGGCTCTGGCTCCCATTGGCGCCCTGGCCGCCAAGGCCGCGGAGATCACGGCCGAGCGTCTTTCCGAGCGGCTTCCCGTGCAGGACCCCCGGGACGAGTTCGGTCGCTTGGCGACCGTCTTCAACAAAACCTTTGCCCGGCTGGAGGATTCTTTCGAGCGCCTGCGCCGCTTCACCGCGGACGCTTCCCACGAACTGCGCACCCCTCTTACGGCGATCCGCAGCGTCGGCGAGGTTGGGCTTCAGGAAAATAACGATGTGGCCGCCTGCCGCGAGGTGATAGCCAGCATGCTTGAGGAGGCGGACCGCCTGACCAAATTGGTGGACAGCCTGCTGGTTTTGAGCCGGGCCGATTCCGCTGCGCCCCAGATTCATCCGCAACCAAGCGACCTCGCGGCCCTGGCGGTTGAGGTAGCCGACTGGATCCAGGTACTGGCGGAGGAGAAGCAACAGAGTCTGGAGTTCGAACTTCCAGAGCCGGTCTGGGCCGATATCGACTGCACGACGCTGCGCCAGGCGCTGGTAAACCTGGTCGATAACGCGGTGAAGTACACGCCGGACCGGGGGCATATCCGGGTACTGGTTCGCTCCTCGGGGGCCGGCGAGGCTGTCATTGAGGTGATCGATGACGGCCCCGGGATTTCGCCAGAGCACCGCAGCAAAATTTTCTTGACAAGGGGCGCTCCCGGGACCTGGGCGGAACGGGTCTGGGACTCGCCATTACGCTTTGGGCGGTTCAGATTAATCAAGGCCGGATCGAACTGGAGAGCCAGGAAGGGGTGGGAAGCACGTTCAGGATTGTGTTGCCGGCCTCGAAGCCGCTCTTCCGGGTGGAAACAAGACGGGATTCATCAAAGAAAGAGGAGGCGAAATGAAAGGCAGCGGATTTCTGGCCAGGGTTACAGGTTTGAGCGTCATCGCAGGTTTAGCGGCGGGTTCCGGGTACGCGCAGGAATACAGCACGGCCCAATCCAAGTTGCTGCCGGTGGCGCGGGGAGTCCTCGGCGCGGGAGCGCCTCAAGGCGCCAGCTATATCGGGTCCCAGGAGTGTGCCACCTGTCACCAAAAGGATCACCAGGCCTGGAAGGACACTTGGCACGCCAACATGCATCGCGCGGCCAGCGCCGCAATCATAACGGCCGACTTCGACGGCCGGGAGATCAGCTACCAGGACCTTGAGATCGAGGGGCCGGACAAGAAAAAGACCAAGATCTCCCCCACGGTCAAGGTAAACCGGGCCGGCGACCAGTTCAGCTTCACCTTGATCGACAGGGATAATCCCGCCAACAACCAGACCTATCCCATAGCCTACGTTTTCGGCGGTAATTGGAACCAACACTTCGAAGCACAGGTGGGAAGCGCTTATTATCCCACCCCGATGCGCTGGGTCGTCGAGGACCGGCAATGGACCGCGAAGCCTTTCAACGACCTTTGGTGGGTTGCCGACGGCACGCCGGACGGCCGCCCCAGAAGGCCGGAAGAGATGCCCAGGACCAAGACCGGAGACGCCACCTGCGACGGCTGTCACACCACGGGATTTAGCGCCGCCAAGGACCGGGACACCGGACGCTGGCTGGGGAAAAAGGTCGAGTTGGGGATCGGCTGTGAAGCCTGCCACGGGCCGGGAAGCAGGCACGCGGCCAGCAAAAGGAAGTCCGACATCGTCAACCCGGCAAGGCTTGGCGCCCTGCAGCAGGACCAACTCTGCGGGCAGTGCCACTCGCGGGTAACCAACAGGCAGGAAAAGGAGCTTTCCTACCCCCTCGGATTCCGGCCGGGCAATACCGACCTGGGGCAGCGAGTGAAGTTCTGGAGCTACTCGTCCAACCCGAAAAACTTCTGGGCCAATGGTTTCTCCAGCAAGAACCGTCAGCAGTACCATGACGTGCAGTTCAGCGGCCACACCAAGGCGGGCGTCACCTGCATCACCTGCCACGATGTGCACTCAAGCCGCAAGGGCACAGCCCAGCTGCGGATGGAACAGAACAAACTTTGCCTCCAGTGCCACCCGGCGAGCGCCGCGCTGTACCAGGGAAGTGTCATGGCCAAGGCCGGCGTCAGCTGCGTGACCTGCCACATGGCGAGGATTGCCAACCGGTCCGATGCGACGCAAAGTAGTAAAAATCACTGGGACGTGAGCTCCCACACCTTCGCCGCGGTGCTGCCGCGGGCGGCCGACCGTGCCAAGATGAAGTCAAGCTGCGACGCCTGTCACGCGGGGGCCGACAGAAGTGCCAAAGGCGCGTTGCTCCCGCAGCGACAGGTCGAGGTCAAAACCAGGATCGCCCAGGTCGAGAGTGCCCTGATCGCCTCCCGAAATAAGGCGCAGGCAAAGAAAGCCGCCAAGCTGCTGGCCGAGGTCAAGGAAGACCGCAGTTTCGGCGCACACAACCCGCAGAAGGCTATGGAACTGCTGGACAGGGCACTGAGAATGGTGGCGCTGAAATAGGTGACTCCTTCCGGGAACGCAGGACCGGATGGCCCATAAGGAATGAATCGGGATGCAGATATTCGCAAGAACAGCAGTTGCCTTGGCCATGCTGACACTGAGCGTGCCTGTTGCCGCAGTCAATGCCGCAGAGACCAAACGTTTCGATTTCAAAAACGACGCACCGGGGTCCGAAGCCAGGGGATTCAGTTCCCTGGTAGGTAATTGGCACATCGACAGCGACGGCAACCGAAGAGTTTACGCGGTCGACGGCAGGACCCGGGAACAGGGGCTGCTGGCTGCGGGCGTGCAGCAAAAGGCCAAGGTACTCTACGGAGAGAAGTCAGGCGAGTTCCTCAAGAATCTCGAGGCTTACCGCTACTTCCCGCTGGCGGTCGACAACGAGATCAAGACATTTCGCAATGGCGTCATCGAAATCTCCTTTAAGGGAGTAAGCGGCCGAATCGACCAGGCAGCCGGGATAGCCTTCAACATCAAGCCAAACGGCGAGTACCTGGTGCTGCGCGCCAACGCTCTGGAAAACAATCTGGTCCTTTTCAGCATGGATCAGGGAAGACGCTCCTCCGTTCAGTGGGCCCGTAACGTGATGACCCCTTCAAACCAGTGGCATTCCTTGAAGTTGGTCGTTAACGGGAAATCCATAGAGGGATACCTGAACAACAGAAAGTACCTTGAATACACCTGGAAAGAAAACATCGATGGCAGGATAGGACTCTGGTCCAAGGCGGACTCCTACGTCTTCTTCGACTACCTGACCGTGGAAAACCGCTAAAGCGACGACCGAATGAGGCGGGAGATAAGCCGAAAGCTGACCTTTCCCCGGCAAAGGCAAATGTGCAAAAAATGTGCAAGAGATGTCTTGTAGGACAGCCAGTGTTGTGCTTTAATTAGAGCACCAGGAAAAACGAGTCAGCAAAAGCCTTGACCAAGAGTTGACCCGACAACGGCTTGATTCCTGCGGCGGCCGCTCGACTCTCAGCTCGGGCTGCGACCCGAAGCCATGCCCGCGAGGGAGGAAAAAACAGATGAGCGGTCAATGGTCTTACTGCGTTTATTGCGAGAGGGCTTTTTTCTCGAAGCAGAGTCAAACCTGCGAATATGCTGACTGTGGCAGTCACCAACACAATAGCAGCATGCCGGGCATATTGGATTGGGACGGTATGCGAGAGCTGAACCGCTATCCGGAAATTCCGGTAATGGGTGAGAAGTACCCCCTGATCATGTAGCTACCTTTGCTGGAGGAGAATGCCGTGACACGAAAAGAGCTGGCTCGCGATCTTTTGCTGCAATGCCCGCCCGACAGTTTCCCGGATTACCAGGTGATCGCCGAGGCTCTGGAAAAGGAATATAGCAAGGAAGAGATTCTCTTCATGCCCGAAGTTTTCCGGTGGCCAAAGACCTACCGATGGCTCAAGGAGAAGCTTTGATGGCGACCCGCGTGGCGCACTTTAGCCCAGGTAAATAGGCCCCTTTGATGCAAACCCGTTACGAACTGGCATGCCAATTGATGCAGGAACTGGTGACTATCCGGGCTCCTGGCGAGATCCTCGACCATCATCAGTACTCTGATTATTGTCGGATAGCCGAGGCCGTGGAACGCGGCGAAAGGCTGGCCGACATTCTCCTAATGTGCGAAGCCAAGCGCTGGCCGAAGGCGTTGACCTGGCTCAAGGAAAGGTTGTCACCGAGGTCAAGAGCTGCTGTCTCCTCTTTATAACCACCGAGCAATTCGCAGTATCTCATCCCGTAAGCCGCAGTATCTCATCCCGTAAGCCGCCCCCCCTGGCCTTCCTTCATCAGCAAGGCATCGAACCAGCGAAATGCGATATCGTATCGGATATCGTGCTCCCCATCGAAGATATCGAAGAAAAACTGCCGGGAACCCAGGCGCTCCAACTCCTGCGCCAGTTTCCAACTGTGGGAATAAGAAACCACCTGGTCATACCTGCCGTGATGCAGCGAGAGATTGACCTTGGATAGCGCCGCGACCTGGGAAATTGGTGAGCGTTCCCGGTACTCCCGGTCAACGTTTTCTGAGGAGCCGGGTGCACCGCCACAGCAGGCGGTAAGGTGGCGTGCGTAATCCGGATTTTGAAGGTACCACGCCGACAGGTCAGTAATCGGCACCCAGGAACTCACCCCCCTCCAAAGATCCGGGGCAGCGGCTGCCACCAGCAGCGACATGTGCCCGCCACCGCTTCCTCCCAGGAGAAAAAGGGCGTCCTTTTGAACGGGATAGCACCGGGAAACTGTTGCTACCGCATCTAAGACATCCTGAACGGCGACTGGTGAGCCGCCCGCCTGGCGCGCACGGGGGTTGGTATCGAGGCTCGGTCCCCGGAACTCCGGCAGCAGCAGCCCCCAACCCCGCTCCCTGCAAAGCGGCAAGATACCCTCAACCTGGTTTTTCCGGTCGTAGCTCCAGGTATGGAGCCCGACTACTAGCGGCACGGGTGTCTGGCCACCCGGATGATAGATTAGTACGGGTTCCGACGCTCCATCACGAGAGGAAAGGCACCGTATCTCCTGCATTTCCTGAATATCCATAGCGTACTCCAGCTAACTTAAATTGCGGCCCCGTCCCTGACCAGACCGCACTCTAACTCTTCGGTTATCTCGGCCCACTTCTGTAGCCAGACACTAAAATCCAAGGAGTGCGGCATGCCGACCGCAAGATCCTGTACAACTAGGCGCGAAAGTTTGCGGTACACACTGCTGATATGTGATTGTGGGGCGGACTCAATGACAGTCTGACCTCCATATTCTCCAGCCGAGACCAAGAGCGATCTTGGCACAGAGGCGAGAGAGCTGGTTCCCGCTTCCCTGGTGAAGTCCTCCACAATCGACTCGAAGAAGGGACCTGTTATGTTATTGGCTACGATACCCCCAAACCGCTTATTATGGCACCTTTCTCTTGCAAAAGTAGCCAGGAAAAGGTTCAAGGTAGTAAGCGCGGCAAAGTCCGCAGACGCGACTACGAAAACCCGGGTCGGCTCGTCTTCATTAAGGAGAAAGGGCAGCACGGATTCCGGCTCGCCGGCTATATCGTGTACCACGAAATCGGGTTGGAAGCGCGCCATCAGTTCCATGCGACGCAGGGCAGCAAATTCCGGTACGCTCTTAGCCTCCTCGTCAACGCCGCATTCAATGCAAAGTATGTCCTCAAAACCGAGGGCGCAATGAAGTTTCTTGTCATTGCGCGCTTCCTGGCAGGCATTGGCGCAGGTAGCCTGCAGTGGCGAACTGCTACGCAGCAGGCCTGTTGATATCCGGCGACGATCATACCCTAAATGGGCCACGCGGTAACCCTGTTCAGCCAAAGCTCCACTCAAATTGACTGCAGTAGTGGAGACTCCGGCGCCGCTTCTGCCGGTTATTACGAGATGTTCTGTCACAGCGCCCCTCCTTCTTAAATCAGTGCCAGGAGGCACCATAGCTGGGCGAATAATGATTCGCCCCTACATTCTCCCCTCCGTTGGGGCGAATCATCATGCGCCCGGACGCTCTCGCGCAGAGGGCACGGTCGGCTAACTGTGCCAAACCCTGAGGTAGCTAATCAGGAGTTAATCGGTAAGAGCCTTAAGTATCGTCGCTTTTACGCGACCGCTCCACGGTCTGCCAGCTTGCCGACCTTGACGCAATTCAGGCAGTTCCTCAGTGCGCAGACGCCGCAATTGTGGGATTGAAATACGGGAATGCTCCTGGAGAGCGCGGCGCCCATGACCTGCGAGCGTGCCCGGTGGGAAACCTGGCCGGTAAAAAGCACCACCGCTTCAGTAAGTCCCAGCTTCGCGGGAAGGTCAACCTCGGATCGATTGAATATCCGCAGCTCGACTCCAAGTTTGGCAGCCTCTTTCCGATAATGTCTTTGCAGCCTGTCGATCCCGCCTACCAGTACGATTCGCACGCCCCACCCCCTTGCGCCTCTGACACCACGTGCCAGAGGCGCTCTATTCCGCAATTCCAGCGCAGGGTCAAATGCCACTACCATCCATCTGATGACCCTTACTTAGTCTAAACTTCTCATTTCGTTCGATCTGGATGATTTTGCCATCCTGTACTACCAGAGTGACGGTTCCAAAGCGGATGGAGCGTAACGCGTCATACAGTGCACGCTCGATTTCTCCATTCAACTTGCCCCCCGGGAAATTGTCAACTTCCGCCATTGTCTTACCTCGCAGGTCTGTTGGCGCGGCTATCCGCCGCTAAACGGCGCGGCAGAATAAATCCGAACTGGCAAGCAGCGCTACTTTGCGCCGGAGTAGATCTGGTCGAAGATCCCGCCGTCGGCAAAATGGGTCTTCTGCGCCTTTCTCCAACCGCCGAAGGTGTCGTCTATGGTCACCAGTTTCACCTTGGGAAACTGCCTGGCGTACTTGGCTGCGACCGCCTTGTCTCTGGGACGGTAGTAGTTCTTTGCCGCGATTTCCTGTCCTTCGGGAGAGTAGAGGTACTTCAGATACTCTTCGGCGAGCTTACGGGTACCTTTGCGATCCACGACCTTGTCCACAACGGAGACCGGAGGTTCAGCCAGGATACTCAGAGAAGGAACCACGATCTCAAACTTGTCTTTTCCCAGTTCATTCACTGCGAGGAAAGCCTCGTTCTCCCAGGCAAGTAGTACGTCGCCCTGCCCGCGCTGTACGAAGGTCGTAGTCGAACCGCGAGCACCTGAGTCAAGGACCGGCACATTCTTGAACAGTTTGGCGACGAAGGCTTTGGCCGTTGCTTCATTGCCCCCTTTCAGTTTCAAAGCATAGGCCCAGGCTGCCAGGTAGTTCCAGCGTGCGCCGCCTGAAGTCTTAGGATTGGGGGTGATGACAGCGATTCCCGGCTTAACAAGGTCGTTCCAATCCCTGATCTTTTTCGGGTTCCCCTTTCTCACCAGGAAAACAATCGTCGAGGTGTAGGGAGAACTGTTATTGGGCAACCTTTTCTGCCAGTTCTCAGGGATCAGCTTGGCCTTGTCATGGATTTCATCGATGTCGTAGGCAAGCGCGAGAGTTACCACGTCCGCATCAAGGCCGTCTATCACACCTCGCGCCTGCTTGCCGGAACCGCCGTGGGACTGTTTGAAGGTAACGTCCTGGGAAGTCTGTTTTTTCCACTTTTTCGCGAAGGCCTTATTGAAATCCTGATATAGTTCCCGAGTCGGGTCATAGGAAACGTTGAGAAATTCTTGCTGGGCGAAAGCGGAAAGAGGAAGTGTGGCGCCAATCAGGGCGAAGAGCACTGCGGATACTAGGTGACGTTTCAACATGGGGTAGCCTCCTGTGTAGTTAGTCCATCGATTTGGTAGGGTAATGGGTCAAAAAAAGTGCCAAGGTTAACTCTAACGCACCGACTGCCCCCTCGCAGAAGGAAGACAGCGGTGCTACGCAATGAAGGTCAGGGAATGCTGCCGTTAGCTTAAATACAGAAATTCAAGACGCCTTTTTGTGCGTCTTCAGCTGCGTCGATCTGTTCCAGTACATCGGCGAGAGAGGTGCCGTCCAGGATCTTGGCCATCGCGTCACGCACGTCCTTCATGACAAATCGGATGCCGCAGGTCAGCTCATTGCCGCACTCGGTACACTTGGCATACGAGGTTTCGCTGACGCAAGGTACCGGGGCTAGAGGGCCTTCCATGATCCGGATAGCCTGACCGAAGGTGATGGTTTTGGGGTGCCGCGCCAGGTAATAGCCGCCACCCTTCCCTTTCTTGCTCTGCAGTATTCCGTTATTCTTCAAGGCAAGCAGGATCGCCTCAAGAAATTTTTTGGGTATGTTTTCTTCATGCGCCAAATCCGCGATGAGAATGGGCCCCTTATCGTACTGGCGAGCTAGGTATATCAGGGCCTTAAGACCGTATTTCGTTTTTTTCGAGATCATTTATATTTATCCTATCAACTTTGTAGTTTGTTTTTATCATCCCAACTGACTCTTGTCAACATTTTTCCTGATGAGTCCCTGATTCCGCTCAGGCCACAAAAAGTTCAGCCGGGGCATTGCTGCCCCGGCTGATGTGATGCTAACCATAAATTCTGTTCGGCTCAACAGCAGCCGCTTCAGATCCCGACCCCGTCTTCGTCGTAGGGCCCCTTAACGGGCTTGGTCCCCCGCACGAAGATCAGAATGCTGATCCCTTCCGCCGTCCGGTCGAATTCAAAGGAAAGTGTGTGCTCGTAAGCGAGCAGCGCCACGGCTTCCAATTGATCCAGGTCCCGCAGGCGGAAAAGTATGCGGTTTCCCTTGGTGAGATAATCCAGGAAACCGTCGGACACGACAAGTTCTATGGGACCCCACTCTACCGTCAAATCGACCGAGCAGACGCCGGTACCACTGAGAGTTGCTTCGCTCAGGTTGACCAGCCGGCGATGCCCGCCCTGCCCGTCCTGCAGATCAGAACTGGTTACGCTCTTCAGCGGCGCCTTGTGCAGTTCCGCAGGGGTCGGGGTTATCACCATGCCGGCGGCGACGGTGGCGTTGGTGAAGCGGTCGATCAGGATAAAGCTGCCCGTGGTCCGGTTCTGCTCGTAGGAATCGAAGGCGATCGGGCGGTCAAGCTCCAAGCGGACCACGCCGATTTCGTTCAGCCCCAGGGTCGCGACCTGCTTCTGCTCCAGGGTGTTGACGTCCACCGCGTACTGCACGGCGGTGACCCGGCCCGGGGTTACGGCGGTCGCGGTCTTGACGAGATAGATGAGTCCCGGCTGCAGGGGTTCGTCGTGCATCCAGACCAGATGCGCCTCGGGATGCCGGGCGTGGATCGGCGGGGCCTCGGGTGCGGTCAGCATGTCCCCGCGGCTGACGTCGATTTCGTCTGTCAGCGTCAGAGTGATCGACTGGCCGGAAACCGCTTCCGGCAGGTCGCCGCCCATGGTGACGATGCGGGCTACCTTGCTGGTGCGCCCTGACGCGGCCACCCGCACCTCGTCGCCGGGGCGGATGGTGCCGGCGGCAATGACGCCGCAGAAACCACGGAAGTCGAGATGGGGACGGTTTACCCACTGCACCGGCATGCGGAAGGGAAGGTCCCTGTTATCCCCCTCCACCTGGAAGGTCTCCAGAAAATGCATTAGGGTGGGGCCCGTGTACCAGGGGGTGTTGGGGCTCGCGTCGATCATGTTGTCGCCGTTGAGGGCCGACAGCGGAATGGCGGTGATGGAATCAAAGCCAAGCGGTGCCGCGAACTGCTCGTAATCGCGCCGGATCGCCTCGAAGGTGTCGGCATCGAAATCCACCAGGTCCATCTTGTTGATCGCCAGCACGATGTGCTTGATGCCAACCAGCGAGACCAGGAAGCTGTGACGCCTGGTCTGGGTCAAAAGCCCCTTGCGAGCGTCCACCAGGATGACCGCCACCTGCGCGGTGGAGGCACCGGTCACCATGTTGCGGGTGTACTGCTCGTGGCCGGGGGTGTCGGCGACGATGAACTTCCTGAGATCGGTGGAGAAAAAGCGGTAGGCCACGTCAATGGTGATCCCCTGCTCGCGCTCGGCCTGCAGCCCGTCCAAAAGCAGGGCGTAGTCGATGGCGCCGCCCTGGGTCCCGACCCGCTTGCTGTCCGCCTCCAGTGCCGCGAGCTGGTCCTCGAACACCATCTTGGAATCCCACAAAAGACGCCCGATCAGGGTGCTTTTGCCATCGTCGACGCTGCCGCAGGTGATAAAGCGCAACAGAGACTTCTCTTCCTGGCTCTTGAGGTAGGCCAAAATATCATTTTCTATCAGGTCAGATTGATGCGCCATCAGAAGTACCCCTCTTGTTTCTTCTTCTCCATGGAACCGGCCTGGTCATGGTCGATCAGGCGCCCCTGGCGTTCGGATGTTCTGGTCAGCAGCATTTCCTGGATGATCTGCGGCAGAGTGTCGGCCTCGCTTTCCACCGCGGCGGTCAGCGGGTAGCACCCCAGGGTACGGAAACGGACCGATTTGTGCTGGATGACTTCCCCCGGTAAAAGCTCCATGCGGTCGTCGTCCACCATGATCAGCATACCGTCGCGCTCCACGACCGGCCGGACTGCGGCGTAGTAAAGCGGCACGATCGGAATCCCTTCCAGGTGGATGTACTGCCAGATATCCAGCTCGGTCCAGTTGGAGATCGGGAACACCCGGATACTTTCGCCCGGTTTGACGCGGGTGTTATACAGGCTCCAGAGCTCGGGGCGCTGATCTTTCGGGTCCCAGCGGTGGTTGGCGCTTCTGAAGGAGAAGATGCGCTCCTTGGCACGGGATTTTTCCTCGTCCCGGCGAGCCCCGCCAAAAGCGGCATCGAACTTGTGGAGATCCAGCGCCTGCTTCAGCCCCTCGGTCTTCATGACGTCCGTGTAAAGGCCACCGTGGGTGAAGGGCGACATCTTCTGCCGAACCCCCTCCTCGTTCACGTGCACGATCAGCTTGAGGCCGCATTCGGCAACCATCTTGTCGCGGAACGCGATCATCTCCTTAAACTTCCAGGTGGTGTCGACATGCAAAAGGGGAAACGGCGGCGGGGCCGGATAGAAGGCCTTGCGTGCCAGATGCAGCATGACTGCTGAATCCTTGCCGATGGAGTAGAGCATAACCGGGTTGGCGAACTCGGCCACGACTTCCCGCAGGATGTGGATGCTTTCCGCCTCCAGTTGCTGCAGATGGGTAAGATTCTTCTTCATTGCTACTCCTTATGCCAATTAAATCGGATGCTAGCTCTCTATTCGATCCAGCCGCCGCCCAGCACCCGTTCCCCGTCGTAGAGCACGACGGCCTGCCCCGGGGTGATGGAGGTCTGTGGATGGTTAAAATGAACTTCAAAGCGGTCATCGGCCAGCACGACCACCCGGCAGGGCGCCGGCTGGTGACGGTAGCGAATGCGGCAGCTGGCCAGGAACTCTCCGGCTTCCGGAGCAGTGCTCCAGGTGGCGTTTCCCGCGCTGAGGCGCTGGCCCAGCAACTCGTCGCGCCCCCCCACCACCACGCGGTTTAGCTCCGTGTCGAGGGCCACCACGTGCAGCGGATGGCTCCAGGCAATCCCAAGCCCCTTGCGTTGCCCGACGGTATGGCGGTGCAACCCGCAGTGGCGGCCGACCACCTTGCCGGCACTGGTGACAATCTCGCCGGGGTTGGCAGCGACGCCGTGACTCTCGAGAAACCCGACGTAATCATTGTCGGGGATGAAGCAAATCTCCTGGCTTTCATGTTTCTGCGCCACGGGCAGATTGAATTCGGCAGCCAGCCTTCTGACCTCGGTCTTCTCCAGCATGCCGACCGGGAAAACCACCTGTTGCAGCTGTTCCTGGGTCAGGGTGAAGAGAAAGTAGGACTGGTCCTTGGCCGGGTCGAGACCGGTCAGGAGCCATTTCCGTCCGGCAGCGTCCACCTTCGTGCGAGCGTAGTGCCCGGTTGCCAGCAGGTCCGCGCCCATCTCCTTCGCCTTTTGCAGCAGCAGGTCGAACTTGATCAGGTCGTTGCAGCGAATGCAGGGGTTCGGGGTGCGCCCGGCGGCATATTCGGCGATGAAGTAGTCGATCACCAACTGTTTGAACTCGGCCCTCATGTCGATGACTTCGAAAGGGATGCCGAGCTTCTTCGCTACCCGGCCGGCATCGAGGACGTCATCGAGCGAGCAGCAGGTCTTTAAACGGCTGCCGGGCTCCTTCGGCACCGGGTCATAAAGCTGCAGCGACACCCCGGTCACCAGATAACCCTCCTGTTTCAGGAGAGCCGCACTGACCGAAGAATCTACCCCTCCGCTCATGGCTATTACAACGTGTTTTTGGGTCATGGGCGTTTTTGTTTATCTCCGATGTAGCCCGCATTCCTTGTGGTCCGCATGCTCCCACCACCATCTGCCGGCGCGGGCATCCTCGCCCGGCTCAACGGCCCTGGTGCAGGGGGCGCAGCCGATGGAACGATAACCTTCGCTATAGAGACGGTTGGTGGGCAAACGGTGCTCCTTGGTATAGCGCAGCAGCTCTTCCTCGCTCCAGTCGATCAGGGGATTGATCTTCAGGATGCCACCATTTAGTTCATCGCGCTCGATCGCCTGCAGATCGCCTCGCGTGGTGCCCTGGTCGCGCCGCATACCGGTTACCCATCCGGCTAAGCCCTGGAGCGCCCGGGAGAGCGGCTCGACCTTGCGGATGGCGCAGCAGTTATGGCGCTTTTCCAGCGACTCGCGAAAGGAGAACAACCCCTCGGCCCGCTCCAGTGACTCAACCTGCTGATGCATCGGGAAGAACCAGTCGATGTGCAGGTGGTAACGCTCCACCAGGGCATCGGCCACCTCGTAGGTTTCCTCGTTCAAACGGCCAGTGTCCAGGGCAAAAATTCCGAGTGCCAGGCCGGCTTCATGGGCCAGATCGATAATGACGACGTCTTCCAGAGAGAAGGAGCAGGCCAGGGAGACCGGACCACCTGCGGTCTCGATGCCGGCTCGAAGAATTTCCTGCGCGTTGGCGTTTTCCGGGAGAAAAGGTATTTCTGGTTTCATTGTGCTTTGTCCTTGTTGTTTTTCATTTTAGGCGTTTTCTTTCGACGGAGTTTCTCGGGGTAAGTTGCTTTCCCCCTCCCTAACCCTTGTATTGTCAGGGTGTCTGTTGTAAAAGTCTCCAAGTTACTCCGGGACGCTGGAGTAAGTCGGGAAGGTGAATCTGTTCTAGCCCTGAAGCTTCGAGCCTGTGGGGGAGATGAGATCCCTTCT
>Ga0209123_1000540_pt1 | contig 47243 bp, 41 predicted proteins | sample BarGraIncu00431A_FD_184500 | JGI IMG/M metagenome (GOLD analysis project Ga0209123, IMG submission 184500) | Arctic peat soil microbial communities from Barrow, Alaska, USA - Barrow Graham LP Incubations 004-31A (SPAdes) (version 2) | ecosystem: Environmental > Terrestrial > Soil > Wetlands >...
ATTGAAATTCTCCGTTCGACTTGCATGTGTTAGGCACGCCGCCAGCGTTCGTCCTGAGCCAGGATCAAACTCTCCATAAAAAGTTATTTCAACTTCATTGAAGAAGATGATTCGCTCATTGTTTTTTTGAAACTCTTACGAATTTCTCTCATTGGCTGTCCTTGTTGTTTAGTTTTCAAAGACCATTCGTCGGATCAGTTTGTGTTTCCTGCGCCCGTTTGGGCCAGATCTACATCATAGCATTTTCAACTTGCGTTGTCAATGACTAATTTGCTTTGTCTGGACTGACAAGTTTGAAGGTTTCAACCCCTCACTTCTTCAATCGCTGTGCGTCTTTGTGGCGCTCAGTTATAATACCATTTTCGACGTGTACTGTCAAACAAAAAATCGAGAATTTATTTCTTGATTACGACGCCTCGATATAGTAGTTCAATTTGATAAGACATTATACCAGCGTGACACCCGGAAATTGTGTGAATCAGTCGCTAGCGAGCAACGTTGTTAAATTTGCTTCATTAATAAAACTTCGTTGCCCATAGCATTATATATCACCTTGTCACAAAATAACCTCATCAATAGAATTCCACGCCCCCCTTCCGCCTCCAGCAGTTCATCAAACTCCTTTTCATACATGTCTTTTTTAAGTTGAACATTAACTTCCTGAATGTTAAAGCCCAACCCAAAGTCCTTGACCCTTATGATTAGTTTACGACCCATCCGCCTCATTTTGATGAGAACTCGTCCACAGCAGTAGAAAGCATTGTTCACCGCTTCGTTGATGGCAACCTCTAGTTGGAGCGCAAGGCTTGGCGCGTTCCGTTCCAAGAATTCAGAAATAACTTTCTGAGAAGTTACTAAGTCCCCATCATTTTTTATATCCAGTACCTTTGTTTCCTTATTTACTTGGAGGATCTCTATGCAAATAACAGAAAAATCATCGTTTCTATCAGGACTTACGGCCAATTTCTCAAACCAGTTCGTATATTCCGTAAAACTATCCTGTTTACTTATTCCATGTAATTCTATTAGATCAGAAACCCCATCGCTCATCATGCAATATATTTCTCCCTCTTTAAGGGGCACTGTCACCATTTCGATATCAGGATCATCAATAATACCAAGATAGCAACCGGATATAGGGACTAGCGAACATTCGTGGGGCTTAGCAGCCAAAAATAGCGTTATACCTGCGGAGATAAGTTTAAGTACGGCGGCTTTTAAATCAAATTCAAAGTACAGCAAAGCTACAAAAGAATCCTCATATAAATAGGGCATTACTTTCTGGTTTATAATCTGAAGGTGGCCCTCCTCGATCGTCTCACCAGTAAGTAGAACGTTATCCAACATCATTTTAAAGGTAGCAGTTTGTAAAGCCGTCGCCACACCATGTCCACTTACATCAATAATGTATCCGCACAGTTTTTTCTGTTCCTCAAACCATTTGTAGTTGAAGAAGTCTCCACTCACCTTACTATAGGGCTCAAAGATCGAGCTGACACGCACTTGGTCTCCAGCAAAAGGGTGAGGTAGTGAATCCTTTTGCACCTGCGCTGCCAACAAAAGCTCCATCTGGGTTTGTCTCTCTCGCTCCCGAAGCTTTTCTTCGACCTTCTTCCGATCAGTTATATCAACAATACTGCTAACTTTTAGCGGGTTATTGTTTACTGCATTAAGAACCGGATAGCTTTGAAGCCATAGCCAGCGCATCTCCCCATCAGGTCTACAGATTCTGAACTCCGCACTTGTAGCTTCGTTCATATTGAGAAAACTCTGTGCAAAGGAAATCTGCATTTTTATGCGATCACACGAATGAATTAGTTCGACCAAGGCATGTGGATTATCCAACAAACTCTCACAGGACGTCCCGGTTATTCTTTCATAAGCCGGACTGACATAGACAATTTTGTCTTTATCTGCAATCAGAAAGATCTCATTGATCGTTTCAGCAAACTGCCTGAATCTCTCTTCGCTTTCTCTCAACTTTGTGTTTAACCGTTTGCCTTCAGTAATATCCATCATTACCGCCAAGGTGGCCGCTTCACTTTCAAAGGCTATATCTGCACCCTTTAAAAGCACATTAATGATTTCACCGGATTTTTTAATAAGTTCTATTTCATAGGGGGCACCCACTTCCCCCTCAGCTCTAGCTGACAGAGCTGAGTCAACGCGCGTTAAAGAATCTCCGGTCATAAACTCCTTCATATGGCGACCAATACATTCATTTTCTTTATACCCCAAAACTTCTATGCCTGCATCATTAATAAATTCAATAATACCTTTTTTATGAATGACGACAATCTGGGGAGCATTATTTACTATTGCAGCATATCGCTCTTTGCTTTCGCTAAGCTCAGCCTGAATATCCGTCATTTCTGTAATATCTTCTAAGCACTCCATCTTCTCGCTGATTTCACCAAATTCATCTTTCAGAACAGCTACACTTTTCAAAACATGTCTGATTTGACCCCCTTTATTTACAATGACACATTTTTGATTGATTAACGGCGAGTCGATAATCTTACCACACATGGAGCAACCCGCGACACCTACTCCATGTAATATCATTGAGCATTCTTTACCCATAGCTTCTGCCTCAGAATAGCCAGTTATCTCCTCAGCTATTTTATTCCATCTAATTATCTTTCTGTCCTTATCTACTGAAAGGACGGCACTAGGAACAGTTTTAAAAAGCAGCTCTGCGTATTCCGCCTGTTTCCTTAGTTGTTTTTCAAACCTTTTCCGCTCAGTAATGTCCCTGGAAATCCCAATAAGTCCAGCTACATTCCCTTGTTCATTTAAAAAAGGTGTCTCTACTCTTTCAACGTCAATTTCAGAACCATCAGTCAAAACTATTCTTTCTTCAAACTTCAACGCTTTACCAGCCAAATATGTTTCCTGGTCTTTCTGATGATATATTTTTGCTTGTTCGATATTCTCTGTAATGTCTAAAAATGTTTTACCTATAACCTCATCCTCGGTAACACCTAATACCTTCTCCGCATTTGCCTTATTACACCCTAAATACACGCTGTCTATATCTTTATAGAATATATAATCTGGTATTGTATCGAGGATTGTTTTTAGAAATCTCCTTTGATTGGCCAGCTCTATTTCCAGCTGTACCTGTTCAGTAATATCATTTGAAATTCCTATAGTTCCTGCAACATCCCCATTAATCTCAAAGAACGGTAAAATGGTGACTCCAAACCATTTCTCACTATCTTTGTTTTTCACATGAAGTCGATTCAAAAATTGCTGACTTTTGGTCTTTATTACCTCCTCTTCATTATTTCTATGTTCCAATGCAATTTTATAAGAGAAAATGTCAAAATCGCTTTTATCGACGATCTCAGTAGTCTTCATTTTGTAGAAATCTTCAAAAGCTCTATTTATAGCAACATATTTACCCTGTTTGTCTTTCATCCAAGCCAAAAACGGCATAGCTTCAAGTATCATTTGAATATTTTTTAACCTTTGATCGTCCTTTTCCTGTTTTCTTCTATTTGTTATATTACTTGTCGTTGTAAGGAAATAATTATTATTAGAAACTTCAGTCATTTCGGCTGAGAATAATTCATAATGAACATTACTTAATTCATTTCTAACCAGTACTTCGCAATTTATAGCACGCCCTTGTGTAACTATTTTTGATGGAATATTACCCCTAAGTTTTGGGCCAAGAAAAAAGGCATCCGTAGAAGAATCCTTACTTATTCCATATAATACATCTTTGCCTTCCCACTTCCCTTTAAAAACACGGGTTTCAACAGGTATTTGCTTTCCTAATTTGGTACAAAGCGGCATCAAGTATTGGGATATACTTCCTTCTAGCATGCCCTTTAGAATTCCCTTTACTTCTGTACCTCTGGTCAAAGGATACAGTCGTTCAATATTCATGTTTAGCATCTCTTCTAGAGAATATTCCAGTTTCTCAATGGCAGCTTTGTTTACCCGTATGATTTGACCTGTTTCATCTAAAATGAAGAGATAATCCTCGATTTGATTAAACAGCAAATTAAAACTGTCCCTATATTGATCATCCTGTACGGTCTGATCATTCTTTTCTATAATCATAACGAGTTACCTCCTGTATCTTTTGGCATGATATTTTACTCTCGACTACTTCTATGATCACTTGAGTGCTCAACGAAATACTCTTAATATAAGTTTGGCTCTAGCGCAAAACAGACTATGTATCTTGCCTAGAGCCTCAATGATAATATTATCTTTTCAATGCCTTGCGCATAGAGCCTTATGGTCCGAGAGGGCCAAAGTCGCATAGTTCGATGACTTTGGCTGGAATGTTTCACGATTCTTTTCAATCATCAACTCTGAATCTAGTGATTAGGCTATGTAAATTTTGAGCCATAGCACTTGTCTGCTCGGAACTTGCCGCTACTGTTTCAATGGTTGCTGTCGTTTCCTCGATCGCTGCTGAAACCTCTTGGGTTTCCCGGCTTGTACCCTCTATATCTTCTGCAACGACCTCGATTAGTTGCACAATTTTGTCGGATGAGGCGACCTCATCGTCAGTTATCCTAGCAATTCCGTCTATATCAGTGACTGTTTCCCCAACTGCCAAGAGAATATTCTCCAACGATTTCCCCGCCTTGTTGACCTCTTCCACGCCTATCTCGACCTCGGTCAGGCTATGTTTCATTGCTACAACCGCACTTTCTGTGTTTTCGGTAATCTTAGCAATAAGCTGTGAAATATTGCTGGCCTCGGCATTGGATTGTTCCGCCAGTTTTCTGACTTCCTCGGCAACGACGGCAAACCCTCTACCGGACTCACCAGCCCGCGCAGCCTCAATAGCCGCATTAAGTGCCAACAAATTGGTTTGCTTGGCAATGCCTGTGATCGTTTCATTAATAATGCCAATTTGTTGAGAGTATTCATTTAGGAGCATGATTACTTTTTCTGCTTCCTTTGTCTTGTTCTGAATAGTATTCATACTTTGCATAACTACATTTACAGTGGCCTTGCCTTCCTTCGCTGCATTTATAGAGCTTTCTGATTTAATGCTAGCTGATGCAGCCTTAACCTTGGCTATCTGAATAAGAGCTGAAAGTTCGATCAGGACCTGGGAAGTTTCCATGCTTGAATTGGAGGCCTCTTCCATCGACCGTGCAACCATCTGCGTTTTTGTGGCGATAACGGTCGTCGCTGCCGACACCTCTGTTGAAGAGGTCGCCATTTCTTGTGATGCTGAGGACAGTTCAGCCGAGCTGTATTTCACTGCCTTAACGATTTCTAACTGCGAGGAAATCATGGTATTAAATGACTCACAAAGCTGCCCGATTTCATCCTCAGTTCTAGCAACCGCTTTTACCAACAAATTTCCGTCACTCGCCTCAGCCATTAAAGCTTGCAACACCTTTATCGGGGCTGTAATCTTGCGGGCAGCAAACAGACCAATTAGAACTCCTAAAATCGCTACTAGGACTGCTGCTATTATGGCTACCATTTTAGCCTGTTTCGTGGTGTTATACGTATCGTTCATAACTTGAGCAATTACATTATTTTGGTAAGTTTTGGCTTCAACAACCTTGGCACTCATTTGACTAGACAGGGGCGCTAATTCGTCAATCACAATCCCCATGGCTGCATCCTTATTGCCGGCCTTAAACAAAGGTACAACTTTCTGTTCAGTGATCTCAGAGTATTTATCATTCAGTGCTTTAATATCGACGGATAAAATACGTGTGTCTTCCGTACGAGCCTCTTTAACGAGCTCATTTTCAAGCTTTGCGTTTGAATCAGCAAGTCTCTTATATTCAGTAAGATACTCTTCTTTTCCATAGAGCAAATAAGCTCTAACATTAGAAGCCTCCGCTGTAGCATTATAAGCAATATCATTGGTTTTCTCCAAGCGCGGAATCTCATATCCCTTAAGATTATCGACAGCCACCTGTGCATTAGTACAGCCATAAACGGTGTACACAAACCCCACTGTTGCCACTAAGATTACTAGTAGAAAGTAGGCCACCATTTTTCTTGCTAACGTCATTTTCATTTATTTCCTGATTCTACAAAAGTAGAAACCAGATTTCCCCCTTTACGATTTAGTATTGCAATTAAATATAGTACACTTGTACCACTGTATTGAATACAATTATCCAAATAGCAGATTCATATATTGTTAATTTGACATAAGTTTCAAGATTCCTCTTTTTAATATCTTTTAGAGGGTAAAGGAGGAATTACGATTAATCTGATGACGAGATTGCAACTTTCAATTCAGTTCATTAATAATTGCGGAAAGTTCCCACGGAACTTTCCGTGGGAACTTCTTTTTCTCACTGAAGCTCAATTTATTTAGATTTTCGAAACTTTCTATGCTACAAATCGGCCCTAGCCAAGTAGATTAACAATCTTTTGGCTAGAACCTCAGTGTATGTAGATTCTTATAATGCTTTTTCACATCTAGTAAATTTCACTGCGGAGCGTATCAATATTCAATATTAAAAACCTTGTCGAGGCGTGTGCGTTTGATCAGATCCAATGGCAGACCTTGAGCACCAATTAGCACGAGTCTCCCATTTTTCTCCTTGGTGCGTTTATTAATAGTCACTAACGTTCCTAATCCTGAACTATCGATATAGGTAAGTCCTGAGAGATCCATCCTAAGATCCGTAACTCCTTGGTTCATAATTTCTAATAGATCATCCCGTAGTAAGGAAGCATCGTTAACGTATATTTTGTCATTTAAAAATACCGTTGCATGGTTGCCGCTGACTTTAATCGAATGTTTCATAATTTGTCTCCTTTATCGTCAACTTTAATCTCAACAGTAGGACCAGTAATAAGTCCCAAACTATACTACCTATCAGTATACCAAGACCTTGCCCTAACCTACTATTTTAAAAGTTGAGTTCCATAGAAATAATACTTTTTTTGTTGGCAATAAATATGAAGTCGCGGAAAGGTTCTTTGCCTGAACTTTCTGATTATTAATCAATAAGAGAAATAATAGTATAGCTCCAGAATTAGGTATTTCGACATCAATAGCAATATTCCTGCTGAATTTCAAAAATACATCGCATACTATAACCTTCTCTGATTTCCCTTTGTGATTTATCTGACGTTCTCCCTTCCTTATAAGTTCCCCCCAGAAACACCGAATCTCCGGCCGAGTACAACTGTTATTTTTTCAATTAAAGAGGCCGCTACTTTCTATCTGAAAGCGGCGGCCTCTTTTAGTATACTCCAAGTGGATTCAACTTCTTTACTTTACAATAAAAAAGGATGGCGCATGTCGTTCACCGTATGAACTCGACGGGTTATTAACAATCTGGTTATGATAATAAAGAACAGTTGAGGCACCGCCGTCAAGATTGGCGGCGTTGTAGGCGCCATATTTAAGCATGATATTTTGAACGTCTTTTAGGGTAGCTCCCAAGGACCCAATCTGGCGTCCGTCAATGACCAGCATCAAGATAGTACCGTCCTTCGTTTGCCCAATGGCTGTCCTGGGAGCCATCCCCCACCCCCCGTCGCCATGGGTAATGGCTGACTTACCGTTGACGACAAGAGAAGGGCCGAATGTGACTGCATCTCGTATGCCCATCCGTTTGATGTTAGTTAACGAATAATTGCCAAGGACAAGGACATTACTTTGGTTCATACCAATGATATCATAGCTTGAAACTCCCGAATCCTTGGCTAAAATTTTGCCGCCCGAGATAAGGATGCCTTGAGGGTGCCCTCCATTCCCATTGCCTTGCGGGTCATTAAACATTCCCCCGTTAATGACTGCGACAGCCCCAGTATACTTGGCAATATCCTCTGCCCTTTCCCCGGTCTTGCCAAGATAACGCGTCGCTGCCACCTTAACTAGCCCAGGATTATTAACCCTAAGTAGATATCCTTTAAACCCCTTTTGACTGATATCGATCAGTTCCGTGCCATTATCCTTGTTCGTGCTGTGCGTGTTAATCAAGGCGGGATTAGAGTTTCCAAGATTCACAGCTTGGTTGCTGTCCAGTATTTTTTGAATCTTGCCATCGTTAAAAAACCACTTCGCCAAATACTGATGATTCATGGTCGTCATCGCACTTTCTACCCATAAACTACGTAGCGTCTCAAACGGTTGAAAAGGGGCATAAAGAAACCCCATGAAAAGTAAAAAGAATATGGCGGAAAAACTTAAAATCCAGGCTATCGACCGGGTCAACAGACTTTTCTTCCGACTGTAATAGTGGACTCCTGCAGGTTTTCCATGCGGCGAGTTTGAAGACTTAGGAATCCCTGTATTCATGTTACCTCCGTCTCAAAGTTATTGTTTAGTCAACGCTTCTGAACTTTACAATAGTGCAGGGTTATTTACCGATTAATTGACTCTCTACATTGTAAAGGATCTCGCAGTCACAATTTCCGCCATTTTTTTTGAACACCTCTAATATTTCATTTATTTTTCCTCGGTTGAACTGCATCTGCGTAAGAATTTGTTGGCTCAAGCGGTGGGTATGGTCGCATGTTAATCCTGAGAGTTTTTCATTTAACCTATAAAAAAACATTCTCTGAAAAAGTAGGTTCAATAAATCGGAGTCCTTGTTTAGCTTTGCTTTCTCAGGATTAAATATAGAATCATACTCAAGAGGCATCGTTTGTAATCCTGAGACAAGTCTACGATTAACTTCTTCTCTAATTAATTTCCGGTCTTTTAAAACCTCTTTTTCAGGGTCTAGTTGTTCTCTGAGTTCTCTTCGTTTTTCTCTATTAGCCGTTCTTTTAGCATCACCTAGTGACATGACATTGCCCCCTGTTCTGAGTTCTGAGATGCGGTTACTAACCTCTAATTACGCCGTTTTTTCAACTCTTTTAATAAGTGCCACAAAGCATAAATAATAAGGGCTAAATAAAAGTATAACAAAACATATATAGTCTATCAAGAATTTGCCTGTTAGTGTTAATCATACTTGACCGGTTATAGCGTTCTATTTGACCTCTTTCCTAACTTTTAAATTTACGCCTAGGTCATCTGCAATCTTTTGACACTCTTTTATGTGATCTGGTGGAAGACAATCTACAATTGAGAATTGTACATCCTCCACGTAGGATTTGCATTTTTGAGTAAAATCAAGAATTGCTGGAAAGGCATCTTTTCCGAATATACTATGGCATATTGAGTCATATTCCTCAGCATTTTTGGCATTTAAACTGATAGATATACTATCAACAAGTGACTTAAATCTCGGCGTTACATTCGCATTATGAATTTTATTGGCCAACCCATTCGTGTTTATTCTTATGTGTATACTACTTCTCTTCTTAACTTCCTTACATACTCTAAGTACCTCATCAATATTTTCAAGGGGTTCTCCGAAACCACAAAATACCAGTTGTTTGTATTGGCTTAAATTTCGGGAAAAGATATCCTCAATTAATTCTACTGACGTTGGATCTTTCTCAAGCCATAAATCTTGGCTAAAAGCATCTTCGATATTTCTTACGCAAAAATCGCAGGTGTTTGGACATTTGTTAGTAACATTCACATACAAATTGTTTTCAATTTCGTAGGTCAGAATCATTAACCTCAATCCTTTCTTCTGCTAAAACTCAGCTACCTCAGCCTATCGGGAACCTAACTGCGCTTCCCAATTTATTATGCAATAATGAGGGCCTTTAAATATCGCCCTCTTCGAGTAACCGCTTATAGTAATGTGAGCTAGCATAGAGAGCGGCTACCGGATTGTGCACTAATACCTTATCCTTAGTAATCAGGGTCGTGACAGGTGCTGCGGAATATTTCATGAAAATGGAGTCATGTCCCACGCAAAGGCCCACGATTACGTTTAGATCCGTCATTTCCTTATTCAGGATTTTTGCCTGCATTACTGGATTACACAACGACTCATGACAACCTTCTTCGACTTTCGAAGCCTCCAGTACACCCACTTCTGTTTTATCCGTTGAGCCTACTTTGCAAGAAACTGCAAAACTCTCCAAACCTTTAGCTTGAAGGATTTTGGCAAAGATTTTCGCCTCATTTATTAACGCACCGCAGGTAGCGATACCAATTTTTTGCGCGCCTACCTTCTTGGCAAAGACTATGATCTCCTCCACTCGTGTCAGCTTTCCGTAATAAGAACCTTCAATTTCAGCGGCCGCCAACGCGAACTTAGCTACAAATTCATCGGATCGATACAGTTCTTTAGCTTCTTCAAATTCCTCGCTGTTTGTCTTGGTGGTTAGACAAAACTGGGGATAGGTTCCCTTCTTCCTATAGCAATTAGGGACTTCGCAATCCGTGCAGCTTAGTTTCTTGTCCTGATGACTCATCTTTCTCCCCCTTATTAGACCCTTTACTTGTTGTACTTATTATAAAGTCCGATTTCACATATTCGACTGTCTGAGTCCCTGCTTAACTAGCTCTTAATTTTAAGCCCTAAAAGATTTGAGAATGATATTACTTGTTCGGCAGAGACAATACACCCAGTGAGGTCCTCGATGCTTACCCCTAACCCTTCTAATTCACAACTACTTAAATCAATGCCTTTTAACTTTGCTCCGGACATACCAGCTTGTTCTAAATTAGTATCGTTGAATCCTACTTTTAAAAACTTAGCTTTATAGAAGTCAGCGTTGCCAAATGAACTATGATTAAAATTAACTTGTTTGCAATCCAAAAAGCGAAACAAAGCATAACTTCCATTGCAGTTGTTAAACAGTACATTGCGCAGTGCTGATTCACTCATATTCGTTCCGACCATCTTACAGTTGACCAGCTCTACCCGATGTAGGACAGATTCGCTTAAATCCAGGTTTGATAAATCACAGTTTTCCAAACGCACGTCTGTTAATTCGAGATATTTAAAGGACACTTTATTAAAGGTTACGTTTTTGAAAATGACTTTTTCAAAGGATACATGATTAGCGGTTTGATTTTCAATCAAGCCATTATTAATAATCCCCAGAGTAAAAGAATCTTCTGATTGGATCCTCTTATCAAAAATTGAAAGCATATCTAACTCATGCGGGAGAATAGGGGATAATATTTCCCAGCTTAATTTATTATCTTTCAAAACTAAAACCTCCAAGTCTTTACTTCACGTACAGCATTACCATCAGTGAACCTCTTAATTCCTATACGGCTCTTGAAGGGTACATTATATTTGTTAATTCGTCAACAAGTGTAGGGTACCCTTCTTTATTCCTAACTAGCCTGGTTTCAAATTGACCGAATTACTCCCAACAACTAGAAAATGCAAATTATATGATCTGTAGCGTATATTTTAAGGTAATTGTCAATACTAAGAAGAAAAAGAGGTTTATATGAAAACAGAGAGAACTAAAAGAATAACGAAGCTTCTATTATTTGTGGGCTTCAATCTTATCTTCTCAGCAATACTCGCTCCGTTTATATTATTTTGGGGTCCCTTCCAGTCCCTTAAGGTCGTGGTCGTTGGCTCAGTTTACACATCACGGCATCCGCAAGTTGTAAAGGCCTTTCTTTCCCAAGCGGAAATAGATCGGATTATGAACATCAATGCCTCTCAAGGTATTAGTGACAGCCAATCCATAGTACATACCAATCTAATTGCTGATGCGAGTTCGGGAATAACGATAGAGACTATCAACGGCCCCAGCTTCAAAGGTAATGTGATGCTGATTAAAGACTCAAAACGAGTTAAATTAGCTGTGACCAAAGAGATCGGTGTTACGGGAGAACGAGTCAGTGATCTTGTCAAGGATATGGGAGCTGTTGCTGGAATTAATGCTGGCGGATTCTATGACCCTAATGGTAAAGGAAATGGAGCTTTCCCAGACGGCTTAACCATGCATGACGGCAAACTGGTCCACAACAATGTGGGAAATGCAGCGAAAAATATTGCTGGGTTTAATAATCAGGGGAAACTGGTCATTGGGATTATGACGGCCAGTCAATTGGCGGAGAAACACATTCTTGAAGCCGTTACCTTTGAACCTAATCTTATTGTAGATGGCAAACCAGCTATCTCAGGAGACGGTGGTTGGGGAATTGCACCTCGGACAGGCATTGGGCAAATGGCTGATGGAACCGTCATTTTCGTGGTCATTGACGGACGACAACCGACATGGAGTATCGGGGCAACCTTACGCGATCTTATGCATGTCTTTGCTAATTATCATGCTGTGAATGCTGTCAATCTCGATGGGGGTTCTTCATCAGAACTCGTCTATAATGGCAAGGTTGTAAACCGTCTTTGGGACATTTTCGGTGAACGTTATATACCTACTGCCTTTGTGGTAACCCCTTAGTCACTTGTAATCTCTGCCAAAAAAGGAGAAATCACGCCTAATGAAGAGACTGCGCACCCTATTCGTCTGGACATTTGTATCGCTCCTCCTGCAATTTGGAGCATACTCACTTTTAAATTATCAAATCAAAAAGGTTATGGAGCCCAATCCAGTATCAGGTGAGCCGATCACTTCCCAGCTCAAAACAACCATCTCCAGTTCCGACCTTGAAACCGTTCAAATTTCTTACGCCAAGGATTATCTGGCTTATTCGGAAAATGGCACCCTCGAAATTTACAACCTTAAAAAGGGTAAAGTTGTTTTCACATCGCCCACGGCTAATGATATCACCCTTGGTGTTCTCACCTTCCAATGGCTTCCGGATCGAAATAGCCTCGTTTATTTTTATGCCGACAAAAATCCTAATTCCCAAAATTCCCAAATCACAGAACTGTATTCCCTTGAACTCCCAAGTAGCGACGATGATACCGCTCCAGATAATCGTTTAAATCAAACAATTAAGTTTCCAGCTGGCGGTAAAATCGAAGAATTAGTGGTCTCAACCTCTACCAATCTGATGTATTTCACCGTGAAAAAAGGATCGACTGAACAGCTTATGGAAATAGATGTCATGAAAGACGTGCGCACCTTAAACAAATCTGGAGAAACCATTGATAATATGGTTGCCTCTGCTCAGACCGGAATATTATATATTGACAGTAAAGTGGGGTCTACCCAGAATATAATCGCCTTTGATGCAGGAAAGCGCAAACTCATCTCTCGGAACAATTACGATAGGATCCTCGGAATCAAAGCGGGAAAAGTATATATGGGAGAAGTCAAAAATAATGAACTCGTTAAAATAAAAAGCATTACAGACCGTTCGAACTTGACAGAGAGTCCTTCTCTGAAAACTGAATGGACAGGCTCAATTCCCTTCCAAAAGGCACGTGCACTCATCGGTGCTAAAGGTCAAGTCATTATATATAATAACCAAATGGCCTATATCGTCACAGCCGGTCAGCTTAAAAAAGTGCAATTGTCTGGAGATCAGAATTACGTCTCTGACGATGGAGCAGAGCTTATCCAGCTGAGTCGGCAAGGTACATCCACCCTTGTGGAAATGCACCCCCTCATTCCTTAAAAAGTTACAGCATCATTTAGGACTGCTTATAATTTTTAAAGGATTCTATTATTTTCTGTCGAAACACCTTAGTATAATTCTTTGTTGAGGTGTTCTATGACAAAGACCCAATTTGCCCATAAAAATTGTTTTAGTAGTTATCAAGAATTAATTGAGTCGAGTACTGTTGTGTTTAAAGATACACTCACTTGGCTGGTAACCCGTACTGAATACGGGTTCTTGGCTTGGGTAAATAACTCTTTAGATAAACCACTAGGCTACTTTGATACATTCGATCTTGCTAGACAAGAAATAATTGACGCTTTAACTTTAGACCTTTAGGCGTAACATCATAAAATAGGCCTGGCAGTATTTTTACACTGCCAGGCCTATTTATCTCTTCACAATTCCCGGCCTTAACTCCCCGGTAACTGATAGACCTTGGATTGTGAAATGACCTTGCTCATACTGTCGCTTAACTTAATCTGAATTTCTAACGCACGTGATTTACCGCCGGAATCCTTTGCTAGACTGGCAGATAATTTGTCAAAATCGACAAACGCTGATTTTATCAACTTACCATCAATATAAACTTTGTCATTCTCCACAAAATTTTCGCCTTGGATTGTTAGCATACCGTCTGCTAACCCAACGTTTGTGATTTTTGGTTCTCCATCCCCCTGGATATAGTTATTGCTCGTAGACGGCTTATGATCCGGTTCCAACTGATCAGTATATTGCTTTCCTAACAGCAAGTCATATTGCAATAACTTATATTGATTCACTTCAGTTGGTGTTATTTTTTCCTGACTTGAATAGTCTTGGTTGACAACAACGTCTGAATCATTCTTCATGAGCTTCGAGAGAAAATCGGTCATTGGGCTACCAGACTTTTGGGCAAGTTGTAAAGCGAACGTTCCCATAAAGTTGGCCGACAGATTTAGGGTTTGCTTAGTTGTTGAAAAGTTATTCCAAGTTACAAATGGAACACTGTGAAGATTTAGATAATCCTGATAAGAGTCATCTCCTTTGATAAAGCCAGCTTCTTTATAAACGCTATAGTTATCACCAAGCATCGGCAGATGATCACCAAAGAAAATCACTTCTGTAGGTTGGTTGCTCGTTTTTAATCCATCAATTAATTGTTTGAGTGATTTATCAACATCCGAGACGCTATTGCTGTAGTTATCTAACATTGCCTGAGAATCTGGGCTTAAATTGCTGTCAGTAGCCTTAATTGTATTTTGCGGATTCGGGGTACTGGAATACGGACCATGGTTCTCCATGGAAACAGCATAAATGAAATCGGGGTCAATTGTTTCTTTAAGTTCGTCCAGAATTTTTTGACTAAGCTCAGTATCACTGATATATTGCCCTTTCAATTTTGGACTATTAAAGAACTCTTTACTGATAAATTTGTCAAAGCCTAAATCCTTGTAAACAGTATTCCGATTATAAAACCAGTTGTCATAGGTGTGGATCGCCGAAGTGGCATAGCCTTGTTTTTGGAGAATTGTCGGCAGGGCTTCAATCGGCTTGTTGACATACTGGGCATAAGGAATCGCGCCGCTGGGTAGAAACTGCGTCGAAAGTCCTGTTAAGGCTTCAAACTCCGTATTGGCTGTTCCTCCGCCATAAACCGGCGAGAGCATTGTTCCACTGGTCTGAGATTTTTGCAAGGAATGAAAAAACGGCATTGGGTCTTGGTTAAATGACACATTTTTCATTAGCGTTGGATCCCAAAATGCCTCACTCATTACGAAGATGATGTTGGGCTTAAAGTTAGGATCAACTGGATAAGTTGCCTTAGTCTCTTCAATAATTTGCTTAATTGCACCTTCTTGGTAATTAGAAGGCTCTGGCACCTTAGAATATTCCTCATTAAGGATCAAACCGAGCATCATGCCATTTTCATCATAATTCATCGTTTGGCTTAGATTGTTCAATTCCAGTGCAAAGGCTTTTTCAATAGGCCCGAAGTCCGTGTAATAGACGAATAGCAGTGTTGAAGACATCAGGAACACTGCAGTTTTTTGTAGCCATCTGTATTTTTCTTTAGGAGTAAACTTCAAAATTAGCAATATCAGAGTAAACGACATGATGACAATTAGCGCCATCCAAATGTAGACAGCTTTAAAATTACCAGATATCTCAATGGCCTCTTTAGCTAGCGAAAAATCCGAGGGTATTAAAGGGGACCCTTTAATAATGAGTTTTTGCCTACTAATAAAACCCAAAATCGAAAATAGACCAAATTGGATACTGGAGATTGCCAAATAAACTTTACGAGGTAAACCATAGAAAATATTGATTATGCCAAACATCAATACATAGCTAAGAAAAAATTGTTTGGGATAATGTAGTATCCAGGAGAATACACTGAGAAAATTCCCATTGGAAAATATCTCTAACGACAATAAGGTGACTAAGGGGATCATTAATAAGTAAAAAGAATTTTTGGATTTCAACCTATATTTATTTATTGACATAAATCTTACCTTTCTTTATGCATAATTCAGCAACTAACAGTTATTAGGATTACCACAATATGAAAAATATATTTCACTAAAACCTAAAAATTTGCAATTCAAAGAGCACAATACTACCTAAATAAGCCTTAAGCGATTTTGCTGACATTTGCTATTCCTTTTATCTTAGAGTAAATTTGTTACCATTCAGTGACCTTTATATGTGGAATATGTCAAGACCTTTTATTGGCAATAACGTCTTTTTTTGAGACACGTTCATTGAAGTTGGCATAGGATTGCACCCATCCGCTCCCCATTTTGCATTATCCCATTAAAGCATTGACTAAAGTTATATTTACCATGTTGTTCCATATTACATAAATCGTGCATATTATGCAATATCACTGGAAAGGGAGGAATTGCAAATGGCATTTGGTAACGTTGATGGAGCAGCATGTGGTTGTGGAAAAGGCTTTGGCGCAGGTATCGCTGCGGTTGTAGTAATAATCCTTCTTTTAATCGCTATGGGAATCGTATTCTAAATTTAGAAAGGTGGAACTCTTATGTACGGAATGGGTTATGGTGGAATGAGTGGAGCATGTTGTCATCCCCCTGTCGCTCCAGTTGTTGCTCCTGGTGGCGTAGGTGTAGGCGTGGGTGTAGGAATTATTGCAGTAGCTATTTTGATTCTTATCGCCTTAGGCGTAATCTTCTAATAATTAGTTTTTGATTAACAACGAATAAGATTATAAAACGGCTACACTTCACAGAGTGTAGCCGTTTTATAATCTTATTCGTCAAGTGACAGCCTTTTCTAAATGGCGATCTTCGTTTGAAGGTAGCCTTTTCAGTGCCTCTGTTTATATGGGGAACGGACTAGCTTGATATTTGCAACTTATGAATTAGCTCCTCTCCCATCAGATCGAGATATAGTTCACGCATAGAACTTTTGATCTCTTGATTTATCGTTTCCCGGGAAGCAACAAGTGGTAGCGCCATCAGATGCATCGGAATATCCCATATGGAATAATCCACTCCATCAAGAAGATAAAACCCTGCTTTCTCGTAAAATTTAATACGCCTCCTGCGAGAATCACCTTCCTCCTGAGTTGTGGCTTCATCTGGCCGCTCCACTTCCACGATAAGCGCCTTCTTATCTTTATACATTAGATGCAGCCGTTTCATAAACGCAGATCCGATGCCCTGGTCCCTATACTGCTTAAATACTGCTAAAAGACTAATAAGGACATAGCTATTGTCATGATTATCCGTACAGATAGCATAGGCCAGATCCTGCTCCCCTTCACAAAGGATCAGTCCTTTTTGAAGGTCCTCCTGAAGATGTCGATATATTATGGCATACGGTGAATATTCTCCCTGAGAAAAATCCCGTACAATTCGTTCATAGAAAGCCCTGAGTTCGTTCAGTTCCATGTGACGGATGTGGTACTTGGACATATCGATTCGTTCTCTCCCCTCAATATGGTTTTTCCAAACTACAGAATATAAAAAGTTGCTCTTATTTCGAGAGCAACTTTACCTTTATTTATGGTTCACCCAATGCTACCACATTATCCAATAATTCATCTCGTTTTGCAATAGCGGGTTATAGCAACTGAGTCCTTGTTTTTACACAGCTTCTATGCTTAACATTCAATACTGTTGCGTATACTGTACGTAACTAAATTAGGCCGTGAATAAAACGACAGTTCAGATGAGTTACGGACCTATTAACTAGTAATACGGAGAAGGAGGCTATACGTTAACATGATTAATAACGAGAACGGAAAGCTAAGATTCGAGAAAGCAGAGAAAGTCGAAGCCTTCAATTGTGCAAGATGCGACCAAGAAATGCTAGCAGAGCACTCTAATGACTGGCAAGACCCAGATCATCCTGATGGAGAAAAAATCAAGGTGTGCAACAGTTGCTATGGTCTAATAGCAGTAATCGATAAAAATCCATCGTTGTATACTGATTAACACCGAGTATAGAAAATATATTTTCTATTTTGAGGCGCTTCTTTTAATTGGAGAAGGCTTGAATTTTTGTGAAGAGGAATTACGAATTCTTTGTCGAAACTAATTATAATTATACTATAGAGAATATAAGAATAGGAGTATTGAAATCAAATGAGAAAACTATGTTTACAGTTTAGTCTTTGGAGTCTTGTTCTTAGTCTAGCCATCGTTCTTTCCGGTTGCGCAGCAACTAAAGCACCAGATAATAATCAATCTACGAAGAGCGTAGGGAAAACGGTTAAAATTGGAGTGTTGCCTATTGAAGATAATTTGCCGTTCTACGTTGCAGAAAAAGATGGGCTCTACGCAAAAGAAGGGGTTCATGTAGAATTGATTAGCTTTGCGAGTGCCCTAGAGCGGGATACTGCATTACAAGCAGGGCAAATTGATGGAGAAGTCGCGGATTTGGTGGCTGTGGCTTTGTTAAAGAAAATCGGTAGCGATGTAAAGATTGCGTCGATCGGGCTTGGAGCAACCCCTCAAGAAGGGCGTTTTGCAATTTTATCCTCACCTAAATCGAATATTAAAGATCTGGCAGGATTAAAAGGAGAGACTCTAGGGATATCTCAGAACTCGATTATCGATTATGTCAGCGATCAAATGCTCCTGGATAAAGGCGTTACGTTAAGCGATGTGAAGAAGATGTCAATTCCTAAAATGCCAGTTCGCTTAGATATGTTGCTATCAGACCAGATCAATACCGCTTGTCTTCCGGATCCTCTGGCGTCCCTGGCTCAAGCAAAAGGCGCCCATCTAATTATTGATGATACGTACCGGAATATTTCCCAGACCGTTTTTTTATTTCGAACCAAAAGTATCCAGGAGAACCCCGAGGGGATTAAAGCTGCCGTACGAGTTTATGGCTCTGCTGGACAAGCGTTAAGCAAAAACCCTGATCAATATCGCGCTCTTTTTCTAGAAAAAGCCCAAATTCCCGCTGAGCTGAAGGAAATTTATCAAACCCCTACCTTCTCGAAGCTTCAGCTTCCAACAGAAGATGAAGTCAATAGTGTTATGAAATGGATGGTCGAGAAAAAGCTAATTCCCCAAGCTTACAGCTATCAAGATTTAGTGGATTCTAATCTCTTGCCCAAATAGTGGCTCGTAGTTCGTAGTTCGTGGTTCGTAGTTTGTAGTTCGACTACACCGCGAACCTCGAGTCCAGCCTCTGATTTCCGATTTCTGTTATAAGGGGAGAATAACCTGTGATTGAAGTTTCTCATTGTGATCTAGCTTATTTCCAAGGAGCGTCACAGGTCAAAGTCTATAACGATTATAGTTTGAAGGTCGAACAAGGCGAAAGCTTAGTCTTAATAGGCCCGTCGGGCTGCGGTAAGAGCACGCTTCTCTATCTCTTAGCCGGTTTGTTGCAACCAACAGACGGTGAGATCAGGATTTGGGGTGAGCGGGTGAAGGGTGCCCGGCAGAGAACAGCCTTTATCCTGCAAGAATATGGGCTCTTTCCTTGGCTTAATGTAGAACAAAATGTAAGCTTAGGGTTGCGAGTTCGGCATATGCCTAAGCGAATGTATCAGGGAGCAGTCGAGGAAATGATCCACAAAATGGGCTTGTGGGAAGTAAAACATCGTTTTCCTAGTCAGTTAAGTGGAGGGCAAAGACAGCGAGTGGCTTTGGCTCGGGCGTTAACCTTACAACCAGATCTACTCTTAATGGATGAGCCTTTGTCGGCTCTCGATGCCTTAACCCGCGAGCGACTGCAAAAACTTTTATTAGAAATCTGGCAGGAACAGAAGTTAACGACTGTCTTAGTCACTCACAGTATTGAAGAGGCTGTTTTTCTAGGTAGTCGTATCTTAGTTCTAGCAGATGGCCGCCCCACTCATGTGATGGGCGAACTACTTAATCCTCTCGTTGGGCAAAGTGGCTATCGGCAGACGTCGGAATTTTTTCAGAAGACGAGCTATGTCCGTGCTCTCTTGGAAGGAGGGATGACGGATGACCCAGCGAAGAAGTAACGGCTTTCAGCAACAGTTTTTTGGTTATTTAGGAGCTGCTTTATTTTTATTCGTACTCTGGTGGTATGCCGCCTGGAGCCTTAAGACACCCATGTTACCGACACCTCAGGCAGCGCTGAGTGCGACCGCTCGCTTGCTGTTCGAAGAGAACCTTGGGAGACACCTTTGGGTTAGCACGTATCGTGTCGTCCTATCTACATTACTCTCGTTACTTCTTGGTCTTCCTCTAGGCTTGATTATGGGGTATGAACGACGAATTGACCGATTTTTAGCCCCTTTGGTTTATCTCACCTATCCTATTCCGAAGATTGTCTTTCTCCCATTGATCCTCTTGTTTCTTGGACTAGGAGACCGCTCGAAGATTTTCCTCATCACATTTATTGTCTTTTTTCAAATTTTAGTGACAACACGCGACGCTGTTCGCAAAGTAACGGCTGAAACGGTTTCCTCCCTGCGTTCTCTGGGCGGAAACCGAGCTCAAGTCTACCGGTACGTGCTTTTGCCTGCGAGTTTGCCTGATGTTCTGACGTCTCTTCGTCTGAGCATGGGGACTGCGATTGCTGTTTTGTTCTTTGCCGAATCGTTTGCTACGACCGAAGGATTAGGTTATTTCATTATGGACGCGTGGAGCCGCTCGGCACCGGATGAGATGTTTGCCGGAATCATTATGATGGCCCTACTCGGAGTCAGTTTATTCATTGTCGTAGATCTCTTGGAGACATTCTTCTGTCGCTGGCAACACGTCAAAGGGAACTAAACTATGATTTTGCCCTTCTCTCGCCTTTTGATAGACAAAAACATAAGCCTCTCAATTAGTACACCGGCCCCTATCCCCACAGTATAAGAAACTAAATCGCTCCACAAAAATCCATAGCCTAAAATGAGTCCGCCAAGCCTAGTATTTCTTAGCAAATCAATCCATTGGGAATGATACAGTTGACTAATTTCAATTGAGAAAGCAAATAAGAGAGCTCCCCCTGTTACCCATTTCGTTTCTCTAGTCCTCAATAGGAGACCGACTAAGAAGAAAATCATGAGTGCCCATAAAGCATCACCTAAATATAAGTTGATCCAGTTTGGAAGATACATTGAAAAATATCTTGTACTCAAACCCAGTATCATAACCGTTATGATTAGGAAAAAATACGTCCCACTTTTCCTCTTGGCTAACAAAACTAATATCATATCCTCTCTCCTGTTATTTTTCACAATAAAAGGTTTGCACCTTTATGAAACTATTATTATCCAAAAAGCAACCCCGTTGACAGAGTCAGCGGGGTTAAGTGCCACTCCTTCGCTCCTATAGTCTTTTTAAAGCTAGCGCTGTGCGACTGGGGACGTAAATAGTAAATCCAGGCTTGTTTTCTCTCTCAGTGAGTATCTTTGTCTGATAAATATAGTCCTTGTCAATTCGGGCTTGTCCGCCAAACCTTTCTTCGTCGCTATTAAATACCACCTGATATTCTCCATGTTCTCCGACAGGCAAGGCAAAGTCAGGAAACGATTTTATCGGATTGAAGTTAAATAAAAAGATTACACCGCCCTTTTTATAGGCTAATAGTTTGTCTAACTCATCGATCCATAGGTTTTGTAAATCATCCGTCAGCATTAACCTCTGAGCTTTCAAAAATGCGATAGTTTCTCGATCAAACTTTGCCAAGTCCGCGTAGCGAAGCTCCTGATTCTCCATAAGACTCCAATGCCTGCAGGCGTATTTATAGCTCCAGTTGTTAGCCTTTGTTGGGAAGTCAATCCAATCGGGGTGCCCAAATTCGTTGCCCATGAAATTCATGTAGCCTTCACCTGCTAGAGTCATCGTGAGGAATTTTATCAGTTTACTCAGTTCAATTGCTCTTCGTACAACGATACTTGGGTCGTTTTTCCCCATGTGCCAATACATTTCTTTGTCGGCTAACCGGAATATGAGGGTCTTATCTCCAACAAGTGCCTGGTCATGAGATTCTGCATAGCCAATAGTTTTTTCTTGTGGACGGCGTCTCGTTAATTCATCCCACAGTTGGTTCATACTCCAGTCTTCATCCCTGCGTTCCTTAATTGTCTTTATCCAAAGATCGGGCACTCCCATCGACAATCGATAATCAAAGCCAATACCGCCATCATTCACGGGTAAACACATTCCAGGCATACCACTCATGTCTTCAGCAATGGTTATTGCATCGGGACGTACTTCGCGAATTAAATCATTAGCAAATTGGAGATAAGTAAGGGCATCTAGGTCTGTGTCGACACTAAAATACTTGCTATAATCTAAGAATTCTACACCAAGACCTTGGTGATGATAGGACATTGAGGTTACTCCGTCGAAACGATAACCATCAAAATGGTACTCCTCAAGCCAAAATTTAAGATTGGAAAGTAAGAAATGAAGTACTTCATTTTTACCATAATCGAAAAGTTTCGTTTTCCACTCTGGATGATCTCCTCTGGGCCCTGCGTGAAAGAATTGGAAGTCGGTCCCATCGAACCCATTAATACCTTCCATATAATTGTCAAGGGCGTGAGAATGCACAAGATCCATCAGGACAACGATACCCATGGAATGAGCAGTATCCACTAATTCCTTTAAATCATCCGGTGTTCCAAACCATGAGGACACTGCGAAGAAATTAGAGACTTGATATCCGAACGATGCATAATAGGGGTGCTGCATTATCGCCATTATTTGGATTGTGTTATAGCCCGCATCGTTTATTCTCGGAAGAATATTATCGGTAAATTCCTTAAAGGAACCTATACCTTCTTTTTCTTGGGCCATGCCTATATGTAGCTCATAAATAAACAGCGGAGAAGTGTGATCCACTCGGAATTCTTTGTCATGCCACCTGAACCGTTTCTCTGGTTGCCAAATTTGTCCGACAAAATCATAGGTTACCGGATCTTGTACTGTACGCTTTATATAGAGGGGTAACCTATCACTCTCTTTACCATTGGCCTTTACTCGGACTTTAACAAAGGACAGGTGTTGGAGCGCGTCCATACCCTTTAAGAATATTTCCCAATTTCCGTGTTCTTTTCTTTCTAATGGATGACTTTCAGGATTCCAACCGTTGAAATCTCCCATTAGATGAAGTTCCTCTGCTCCCGGAGCCCATTCGCGATAATACCAACCATCTTTAACCAAATGAAAACCATAAAACAAGTGCCCATTTGCAAAGGATTTTAACTTCATATATCTGCCAAGCAAGGTCTTTTTATGCGAAGAATACCTGTCCACCCTTAGCTGAAGATCCTTTTCGAAGGGTTTAAGATAGGGATCAATCTCCAATATTTTTAGTCGAGTTGTCTCTGAGAGTGAATATTTCATCCTAATTACTCCTCTTCTAACTTCATTTCAACACATCCGTAGCATGGAACTAACTTGTACCCATCTTTGATCAGCATTCTAGATTATCCTGCTTTTTCCATATATTAAGCAGACCTCTCACTCATTATACCCTGATTATAATTCCAAAGTCCGAATTATATTTGTCTATGTATTTTATACTATACAGTCCAGCTGATCCTTTATCGACATAATTGAACATAAAAAAGTAGGACAGGCGCTCATTACGAGCCACCTGTCCTATTCAAATTTTATCTAATTAGCTATCCATGTGATTACCAGACATGCTATGGGACATTTTGTCATTGGTCATGTGACCAACTTCGCCCTTAGGCGCATCGGACTTTGTATCCTTCAGCATAGCACTTTGAATAGCGTCTTCTTGAGCTTGGGTAATTGTACCTGATTCTACTAAACCGGCCAGAGCGCTTTTAATATCGACCGCTGGCACAGCTTCTACTGCTGGTTGGGCTTCTACTGCTGGCTTAGCTTCGACTGCTGGCACAGCTTCTACTGCTGGCACAGCTTCGACTGCTGGCTTAGCTTCGACTGCTGGCTTAGCTTCGACTGCTAGCACAGCTTCGACTGCTGGCTTAGCTTCGACTGCTAGCACAGCTTCGACTGCTGGCTTAGCCTCGACTACTGGCACAGCCTCTACTGCTGGCACAGCTTCGACTGCTGGCACAGCTTCGACTGCTGGCTTAGCTTCGACTGCTGGCACTGCTTCGACTGCTGGTTTAGCTTCGACTGCTGGCACAGCTTCAACTGCTGGTTTAGCTTCGACTGCTAGCGCAGCTTCGACTGCTGGCACTGCTTCAACTGCTGGCACAGCTTCGACTGCTGGCACACCTGCTACTGCTGGCACTGCTTCGACTGCTGGCACTGCTTCGACTGCTGGCACTGCTTCTACTGCTGGTGCAGCTTCGACTGCTGGCTTAGCCTCTACTGCCGGTACTGCTGGTACTGCTGGTACCGCTGGTTGACCATCTACTGCTGGTACTTCTGGTACTGCTGGTATTGCTGGTACAGCTTCTACTGCTGGTGCAGCTTCTACTGCTGGTTTAGCTTCTACCGCTGGTACGGCTTCGACTGCTGGTACAGCTTCGACTGCCGGTGCAGCTTCGACTGCTGGTTTAGCTTCGACTGCTGGTACTGCTTCGACTGCTGGTACAGCTTCGACTGCTGGTTTAGCTTCGACTGCTGGTTGAGCTTCGACTGCTGGTACAGCTTCGACTGCTGGTTTAGCTTCGACTGCTGGTTTAGCTTCGACTGCTGGTACAGCTTCGACTGCCGGTTGAGCTTCGACTGCTGCTTTAGCTTCGACTGCCAGTTGAGCTTCTACTGCTGGTACAGCCTCTACAGCTGGTACAGCTTCGACTGCTGGTTGAGCTTCGACTGCTGGTTTAGCTTCGACTGCTGGTACAGCTTCCACTGCTGGTACAGCTTCTACTGCTGGTTTAGCTTCTACTGCTGGTACAGCTTCTACTGCTGGTTGAGCTTCTACCGCCGGTACAGCTTCTACTGCTGGTACAACTGCGCTTTGAACAGCATCTTCTTGAGCCTGGGTAATTGTACCTGATTTAACTAAACCATCTAAATCAGTTTTAAAGTCGCCCTTATTTCCACTATTCATATCACCCATGGATTTTATCATAGCGCTCTTAATGGCATCTTGTTGAACTTGAGTAATTGTGCCGTCATTTACTAGACCATCCATAAAGATTTTAGCTTCACTTTTAAAAAAGGCTTCGCCTTTACTTATAATAGTATCTTCTTGGTCCTGGGTGATTGTACCATCTTTTACTAGACCATCCAAAACGGTTTTAAAACTATCGTTATGGCCTTTACCATGATGACCCTTTGTTGAATCTTTCTTAGAAGCTTTATTCATTGCGCTTTGAATTGCATCTTCTCTCTCCTGGGTAAGGGTACCCGATTTCACTAAACTATCCAAATGGCTTTTGAACGAGCCGTCAGTTGGGCATTTTTGTGTTTGTGCAGTCGGTGTAGGTACTTCATTAGTACTAGATGTGTTTGCAAAAGCAGCACCTGACGTTAATAGTGTTGTAATTGCTGTAGCTATCGCGATTGTTGTTGTTTTCGTTCTTCTCATCATTATTAAATTACCTCTTTCGATTTTTAATTTCTTAAACATGTATATAAAGTGACATTTATATTCAGTTGGACGCTTTATAGTTAAAGGCACAATGATCAGCGACCACGGCCTTTCTGATTTCCAATAACTCGAAACTAATAGATTAAAGTGCAATCATACGCATCACCATCTTTCGACCTTTTCCAAAACTGAGCCATTTGTTCTGAGGTTAATCTTAGCATCATTAGCTATCGCTAGTATTGCCCTTACTATGGTTCTCTTTGACACATTTGCATTGTGCCAACTTCACTCGGTAAGTACGAGTTGTTTCAATAATAATATAAACTTGTGACCATTCTGTGACCGTAGCATGGTCAACAAGTGAAGGCTTATAATGGAAAATATGGGAAATTGAAAGGGCACTCCACGGGAAATTCCCAGAGTGCCCTTAACAGATGGTTAAATTCAACGTCCGACAGCGGCTAAGTATGTTTGCTCACTTGTTTGCTCAGTCGGCTTCAAGTAATCGTTTTGAGGTGGGGTGTCGAATAGTGAATCATGCCCCAATTTGGACACTGCGAAGGTAGTAAGCAATCCATATACCATGTTCCCTAGAACGTATGAAAGGTTACTTGCGGCATCTTTAGGCTTAACACTATTTTGGGGGACAACATTTGGAATAGCGGTAGCTATTGCTCCGATAGCAACTCCTGCTAGTAATCCTTTAGAGAGAATATTATCTCGCCCACTCTTTGACATTTCATTAACGATATATTTGGCTCCTAAAATGCTCACTGCAGATGTCATTACTACCCCAAGAACTTGACCACTCGAATTCCTTGCTTCACGCTTGGTGACGAACATCCCCGCTGCAGCCTCTCTATATGACCTCTTAGAGATATTTGCTCGTCCAGATAATCCGTCAACAACCATTAACCCTGCCAGACCAATGAGCCCTGTTACAATTGCTAGCGTATTTCTATCCCTAATCTTAGCCAAATCAATTCCTCCTCCAAGCTTCTTTACGTGTTTATTCTTTGTTAAAGGAAGCGAACTTAACCATGGACGAAACGCCAATAAGTGGAAGATGAATCTAATAGCACGATTGGGATACTTAAGTATTCTTTTACCTCCTTTGGATATGCTATTTTTACTTTGCAACACCAAAAACTGCACCTGTAACCATCGGAATCAACCAAATAACCCAAACCACGAGACTAAATTTATGGAATCTAACGATTAGCACCTTATTTTTCTTAATTAATACTAAAGTAGCCCACCCAGCGTGAAAGATCATAATTAGTATTGCGGCTAAACCAGTTATGCCATGGAAAGTAAATTTCAACAAACCGCCCGCCATCAGGCTCATGGCCCCAGTTCCTATCGAATCACATACTAAACCAGCATAGAACGTTTCCACATGCCACCACTTTAAGCTACCTTGGAATCGTTCACTCCACACACCAATAGTATAAATAATTAGAGCCAAGTTTATAAAGACTAGTCCGACAAGTTCATAGGTTGTCACAATCAAAAATCCCCCCCAGGCATAGTCAGATGGTCATCAACGCCCGTCCCACCTGCCGACAAATCAGGGTCTCTACGCATACCTAGGATATTTCTCTGTTGATCTTGAATTAAATATTCTCTTTGTGTTAGTTAGGGAAAACAGCCCCGCCGATTTATCAATTCGGTTGGGCTGTTATTAAGAAACGGGGCAGTACTTTCTGCTATCCTTCTATCTGAATCATTATCGTTAGGCATATGACACAAAATAGCCCGTCAGTATGCCAGTCTATTTTGTGTCATATGCCTTATCAGGTTTTTACCCTGCCTGACGAATGCTCATACTCCTCTATTTATACAAACCCTCGCCTATCACTTACCGATCATAGTCTGAAGTATTGGCAATCCATAATACACAAAGGCCATAATAATCACTAAGGTAATCGCCAATTTAAATAGGTTTTTAAGAATAAAACCCACAACAAGGATTCCTAAAGCTATAATCAGTATTTGTTGTAACCCTAGTCCAGCGAAAAAAGTCTCCATGATTTCCCCCTCTTTCCTTCTACAAGTTCAAATTACGTTTATTCAAGGAGGTTAACAAGGGGATAGATTCCCTATGTTATACTTTCCTAATTCAAGTAAGTACACACCGTTGTCCGCATAATATATTCACTTTACGGCTTAACGTGCCTGGAAGCGATCTTTTGAAACATCATCAGTATCCCAACACTAAGCCTATAGATTGAATCAATATTAAGATTACCTTTCGCTGACAAATCGAAAAAAACATTAAGCTTGGATTCTAGCTCCTCCTCTGGTTTGGTGTAACAAATGAGCATTGGAAGCTTCGGTAGAGGGTGCAATACAAGCGAAATATCCGAGCAGAAAGTATTTTCACCTGATTTCCCATTAAAAACGCAAATCATGTCTTCAATTAGATCTGGATAGGTATCAGTAAGTTGCTTTAAAGGTTTTTCAAACTTGTGTTCAAAATACGTGTCCCATACTGTCTCATTACTTAGTTCCCTGAACGGAACCCATTTTCCAGAAGGATCACTTCCTACACTATGAATAATATAGTTGAGCAATGGTACCGTCACCCATTCATTGATATGGCAGTCAGATATAACATTTCCTTCGGGATCAACCGTAAATTCCTTTCCGAGACACTTAATTGCTAACTTATCGCCAGAAAGCCTAGCCCCTAATCGTTTCACTGATGCAGAAAAATCGATTTTAACAATTTCCTTTTTCAGCGGTTCGAGTATTTGCTCCAGTTGCTCTTCAGGAGTCGGCTGTCTAATAATTTTTTCATTTAGTCCCTCAATGATATTGCTCTCCAGATGAGGACATTCATCGAGGCGCTTTTCTCCCTTTATTATTGCAGCGGCAAACGCCAGGCATGTCGCCACCCCACACAGTTTGCAATTTGATTTTGGGAGTAACTTGTAAATTTCTAGTGGATTATCTAGTCGTGACATATGGCATCGTCCCTTCCAACAGAATAATTGATTCAATAGTGATGGTTCTATAATAATAGAAATTCTATGTCAAATCTCTTAATCCTTCATGTACCCCCTTATTTTCTGAACAAGCTTTCTCTCCCTGCGATGGGCATATTCTCTTGAGTGAGCTTTTTAATCAAAAGGGACTGCTATTAACTGTGGGGAAACTATCCTTAACAGGAAGACATTAAAACTTATACTTTTATGACATCCACTAATTGAAGTAACCTCATGGGGGTTCCGACGTCCAACCTCCCCAATTCAGGACTACCGAGAATCCGGGCATTTTCATGAGTCGCCATGCGGTAAACTTCCAGCTTCGGAATTCCTGCTTGTACCATCCAGCCCAGCTCATCAAATACACTCTCGGCGTGCGGCACCTGATAAGCTCCGGCATCTGTTCCGACGCCCATTCGGACGTTTAAATGATAGGCCTCGTGGATTTTAGTAAGTTGCACCTCCAGAATTCGCTTCAAAGTATCGATTTCATGGGTAGAGTAACGATCCGTTGGATATTTTAAGAGATTTCCGATCGGTGCAATGGTTGGGACCCAGGCAATCTCTTTTTCGCTCATCCGTTCAAGTTGTCCGCTCGTCATATAATAACCGTGTTCAATAGAATCCACCCCAGCTGCAATAGCCACCGAAATTCCCTCTTCTCCGCTGGCATGCGCCATGACAAGTATTCCACGTCCATGAGCTGCCTCGACGAGCTCTGCCAGATCCTCAACCGCCCACTGAGTTGGACCCACCACTTGAAAATCATCAAACTTGATTAGTCCTGACACGACGACTTTGAGTTGGTCTAGGCCCTGGTCAAAAAAATCTTTCTCCTTTTCCCGCCACTCTGAAATATCCTTAAAGCCACGGCCCAGAAAACGGCCATACATTCCTTTTCGATTCACAGCCTCATGCACCGATATGACCCCAGGTCCTGACCAGACGCCTTCATTCACCTTGTTTCTTGCCCTCCAAGAATAGCCCGGTAAGTCACCGCCATCTCGAATAGCCACAATTCCCCTCTCCAGATAACGTCGCAAAAATCTTTGGATGTTTTCCTCGATCAAGGAAGGCTGAGCCCAATTCTCTAAGCACTGATAAAAATCAAGGCTGTCTAACGCTAAATGAACATGAGCATCGATCCATCCGGGCATGAGGTAATAGGCATCCCAAAGTTGTGTTTTATTAGGGTAACTCTCTAAATGACTCAAAGGCTTAAAGGATTTAACCTTACCCTCTTGCCAGCTTAAAAGGACGGACTGAGAGCATAAACCTAGTTCAGGGCTCCAATACCCAGCGATGACTGCTTCTCCGTCAGAAGGAATCTCTAAGATTTTTTGTTCTGCACTGCACGATATATACATTACCCTATACGCCAAGCATGTATTTCAAGGTTGTTGTTCTAACATCCATATCCATAATCTGCTTCCTTTCATAAGTGGAGAATTCTTTAGTCCCAGCGACAATTCGCCTTTCCTGTGACCCTTCGTTTACCAATTGGTGCACTTCTATCCTACAACAAACTTCCGCTAAAGGGAATATACTTCAAGTAGATTTTAAACCGCATCCTAAGTTTCAGTTGAACTTATCCAAGGATTTGCTGCCACTTATCCCGTGTCAGAATGGGGCTTGAAGGAAATTCTGCTCGAAAAAGGGGAAGTATCGAAATAGGTTCGATACTTCCCCTTTTGAGCGGTTTAGTTTCAGTCCCAAAATCACTGGAAATATCGTTAAGAGTAACGCTTTGCTCTAACAATTTCCCCGTGATCGCCAATAGTTGAAGATAAATTTCTATCCAAGTCTGTAAGTTCATAATTCTCTATAGTGCGAATTTGAAAACCCCAACGTATCGTCTCTCGAGTAGTCACACTCTCTCCCATTAGAAGCTTAATAGCAAGATATAGAAAGTTAACACCCGCTAAACTAGACTTATGAATTCCTCCAGACATTCGGGTGTTAATTTCAATAAGGTAGACTTTTCCTTGGTGATACTTAACCTGAATATTGTATAAATAGCTTAAATTAAACCTTTGAGTAAGCTTCTGTGCTATATCAATCAGATCTGCCCTATGTTCAATGTTTTGGCGATATGAGTCAAGTTTTCTTCTAGGAATAGCCCTGATTAGTTCTCCCTTATTCGCTAAACAATCAATGCTGAATTCATCCCCTTCCAGATATTCCATCACTATAAAGGGCTCCACATTTTGAGAGTCCTGTAAGATCCGTGCTATCCTATCTTTCGCAATCATCCAACCTGTCGATTGATAAAGCTCATCGAGCTCGGTCATAGTCTCTATAATTTTTTTGAAGCCGTTCCCACCAATCCCGGAGATAGGTTTCATGCAAGCGCTACTTCCAATTTCAGTTACTTTCTTATACGCAATCTGAAACTCCTCATAGTTCTTAACGCAAAATGTTTTGGGGATTGCTACAATATTGGTATTATTTAAAGCTTCGTAAGTTTTTGCCTTACTTTCCAGAAGTTGATAAGTCTCAGAACTTCCTATAAACATCACTTTGACCCCTATACGGTCGAACTCTTCCTTATATTCGATTAAAGTAGTTACATTATATCTTGGCACAAACACATCAATCATGTGTTCAAGACAAAAATTCAAGCAATAATCGGCATAGTCCCTCCCTTTAAGTGTCGGCTCCACTTCGAAGTAATCCGCAACCTCTTGTAAGTAGTTATTTGCACAACCGTGAGAAATGTAAATCTCAAATTTATGGATGTCAGGATGACTTAAAAAGATCCGAATGATTTTAGGAGTCGTAGAAAAACAACGATTGAAATATATATTGGTTGCTTTCTTCTGATCACTATAAGCTATAGTTCGTTTAGGCATGCTAACTTGCTTACCTCCCTTAGTTATTTATAGGATAAGCAAAAATACCTTGGGCCATACCTACCTAGGTCCGGCCCTTGATGATCCCGATGCAAGTATTCGATCACGACTGTATATTGCCGTATGAACCAATCATAGCCTTTCATAGGTTTTCTTCAATAAGAGTGCATCTTTTTCGACCATAGGACCTTCAGCTATTATACAGCCCTTTACGTTGAAGTCCTTTATAGCTTTCAGGCAATCTACATAATTGAAGTCACTTTGTATCAACGAGAGATGGTTCCGCTCACCTTTTTCATTGTAATTTACTCCTCCCATATGAATATGTAAGTCTTCCAAAGCCGATTTCCCGAGTTCATCCGAGACATACTGAAGTAGTTTAGCAAAATCATTATACCCTTTTAATTTGCCGTTGGATCTTGCGTGTATATGTGCAAAATCAATACACAATTTACACCCGCTAATTTCTTTACACAGAGATACTAACTCCTCAAGGGTACCGAATTGTGTTTCCTTCCCAGTTGTCTCTAATCTATAATCTACCCCTGTTAAGGGAAGGCGTAATAAATTGTCCCTTATGGTATAATACGCGTCCTCTTTGAAGTCTCTCATATAAAAGCCCGGATGAAAGACTAAACTCCGTCCCCCAACTTTGGACAACCCTTCCACAGCCTTTAAGATCCTTTCTAGGGATTGTTCCTGTTTTTCCAACTCGTTTGCATTTAAATTTATGTAGTGCGAACCATGTGCGGATAAGTAAAAATCATTTTTCAACTAAGATTCTAAGATAAGGCTCTTATTTTTATCTGTAACATTTACGTTTCTGACAAATAGAAGCTCCATTGCATCAAGCCCAATTGATTTAGCATAGTCTATCCCACTAGAATAATTAAATTTAGTGGAACCATCTCCAAGCGGAAGGCCAGATATGCCAAATAAAAGTTCATCCACTATCCTCACCCTTTTGCCCTGTAGGCTAAAATCTCCTTTCCCTCCAGTATGTTCCTGGGTGGCAGAGGGATCATTTACTTAGTATCTGGACAAACCCTTCAGTTCCATTCACGCGAATAAGGGAACCGTCTTTTATAATTTGCGTCGCCTTATCAATTCCCACAACGGCTGGAATGCCATATTCCCGGGCTACCACCGAACCGTGTGTCATCGTCCCTCCGACCTCAGTAATCAGTCCTTTTATTGAAATAAATAAAGGTGTCCAGCCTGGATCTGTGTAGGGTGTGACTAAAATTTCTCCAGGCATGAGCTTGGCATCCTCTAACTTGAGAACCACTCTGGCTATACCTTCCACAACACCTGCCGAAACTGGTGTCCCGATAAGAGCGCCAACAGGTGCCTGAGTATTGTGTAGTTTACCTGTGATGATTTCTCCGTCACTTGTAATAACACGAGGAGGAATCAGCTTCTGATTGAACTCGTGTTGTTTTTTTCTTTCGGCTATGATCTCTTGAATATTACCTGCAAAGCGGCTTTCTACTAAGGTAATAATTTCCTTCAAGGTAAAGTAGAATATATCCTGATCACGGCTCAGAATTCCTTTCCCGACTAGTAGGCGTGCCTCTTCTAGAATAGCGCGTTTATAGATATCCAAAAGCATGATCACGAGAAATTTATGATTTTCCCGCATCCCCATCAGATTACGATACAACTTAAGTAACCGAGATATACTTCTCTTTTCCTTAAAACTAAACTGGGAAAGGATTTCTTTTGTTGCTTTCGCTGCCTCTAGCTCTCCACTCTTAAATTTTTCCCTGTGTTCTCCGGCTACAGTAGTACGAATATTACTGAGAATGGACGGTATAAGTTGTGTAGGGTCCTCATGCCATCTTGGTTTTGTAATATCGATTTCGCCTGTACAACGCATACCATATTTGGCGAGAAAACTTGCTAACTGCTGTTTAAATTCCAAACCACCGCTAACCTTAAGCAGGTCTTGATAAAAACTCCTGCTATTTGCTTTTTCTAAATAATCAATGACTTCAGGATATTTTCTGGCAGTATCGGTGAGGTCCCCTAACGCCAGACCGAGCTCAACTGTGACATTGCCGGGTAGCGATTTGTTCAATTGCCCTAATAAATTTGCACCTTTCTTATCTCCCACTTTATTCTTCAGCTTCTTAGCGAGCGATCCAGAAGCCAATAGGCCTGCGATTGGATATGCCACGATTTTAGCTAGAACCTTAGGAAACATAGCTACCATACTTTGCTGGATCAAGCGGAGCCGATCCGCCCCAGCTTTGCTCAATATTTTCCTCTCGTGTTCCTTCACTATCTCTTTCATAAGGGAGGCAACATGAGCTCTTGCTTTACGGGGATCATTTACATACAAGCTACTTTGAACTTGAATTAATACGGGAATAATGATTGGAGCCAATTTGCGAACTACCCGAAACACTTCCCTTTTTGGCAAGGACTGATTCCGAAACTCCTCGCGTTGAACTGCTTCAGAAATCGCTGAGGCCATTAATTCATCCATCCCCTTAAACGCTTTAAGCACCATATTGCGCGAGGGTGTTAACAGAAGTGGTCCGGTTAGATCGGCATACGCTCTTCCACCGATAGCAAGTAAGATGCCATTACCAGAAGAAGCAGGATCCTTTTTAATAAAATTAGGCAAATTGCTTAAAAGGGAGATGGCTAAAGGCTTCATAGCATCAGTCATCACTTGGATATAGCCAAACGAGATGTAGATATGAAACTTATCATCGAGAACCGTTGGCGCGGGGTGTAACGAGGTAATCGGGCGACTCTGAAGCAAAACTAGTTTGCCCTCTGCCAAACCCCATTCAATATCCTGCTCGGAGCCATAATGGGCTTCAACTTTCTGTCCAAGTTCTGCAAGTTCGATAATCCAATTATCCGTTAGGGCTTGTATTTCCTGTTTTTCAGGAGGGATATCTTCGGTAATAGTTCCACCTTCAGCCCTCGAATAAATGGCTAGTTTCTTTTTCGATATCTGTTTCTTGATTATTTTTCCGCAACGAACCTGGTATAAATCAGCTGTAACAATTCCAGATACCAAAGCCTCACCCAGCCCGAAGCTCGCATCGATTGAGATTGTTTTTCGCTGCCCTGTAATAGGGTCTGCTGTAAACATGATTCCTGATACTTCGGGAAAGACCATCTGCTGAACCACAACCGAAAGAAACACGAGTCGATGGCCGAACCCGTTTTTGGTACGATATGAAATAGCCCGGTCCGTGAACAATGAGGCCCAACAGTCCTGAACTGCCTGGAGAAGCTGTTCTGCACCTAGGACATTTAAAAAGGTATCTTGTTGTCCAGCAAAAGAAGCCGTTGGTAAATCTTCGGCCGTTGCGCTGGAGCGTACAGCGTAGGCCTGAGCTTGACCGGTTGATCTCCAAGCCTCCAAAATACTTAATTTTATCTCTTCCGGCATAGGGATAGAATTCAAATGTTCCCGGATACGTTGTCCTAAGCTACGGATCGGTTCAAGCTCATCAGGACTTATCTGATCCAAAAAATCGAAAAAACCATCCATCTCCTTGCTTGTTTCAATAAACGTCCGGTAAGCCTCGGTTGTAACACAAAACCCCTGAGGAACCGGAAATCCGGCTTTCGTCATTTCGCCCAGATTTGCACCTTTACCACCAACGTAAGCCAAATGCTGCTTGTCGATTTCCTTAAAGTACAGTACGTTTTTGTCCATTTTGTTCGCCTTTGAAAGCAACGAATATTCCTCCTATCATTCTGTGATGAGAGCTTTCATTGAAAAAGGGGCCACATCGTGCCCTCCTTGTTATAGCTTAACAATAGCATAAAAAGACCCCTCCTTGTAATGGAGAGGATAGGCCTAATATCTTCATGCTATCACAATTAGATACTTTTCTATTTAGAATTACATTCCATTTGTCCACTATCATGACTCAATTGCCATGGTATTCCAAACTTATCAGTTACAGAGCCATAACATTTGCTCCAGAATGTTTCTTGGATCTCCATGCCTACAGTGCCACCTTCTTTCAGTTTATTAAATAATGACTTAATTTCGTCCATGTCCTTACTGACTACTGTAAGGCTTATGTTGTTCCCTACAACAAAAGGCATACCTGGAAAAACATCAGAAAACATAACATTGCTGCCACTAAGATTAAGACGTGCGTGCATTACTAAATTCTTGGCTTCCTCTGGAAGCGTAAATTTTGATTTTGGATCAGGTGGCATATCTCCAAACGCCATAATTTGTGGTTTTTCTGTTCCAAAAACCTTTGCATAAAACTCTACTGCTTCCCGACAGTTTCCCTTAAAATTCAAATATGGTTCGACAGCCATTTGCTTCAACTCCTTGAGGTTATTTTCTGTGTTTGAAAACACGTCTAAAATAGTCTAAATACTATTCTTACATTAACTTCAACTCTTTTATTATGTCACTTAATATATGCTATTATTTCTTATCAATTTCTATTTAGGCATACTGACTGGTTATTTTCTTGAATGTGCCTTAGTAGTAAAGACCGAGGCTTCATCAGCCTCGGTCTAATCCAAGATTATACTCTAATAGTTACTATTGCTCCGATCGGCACAATCTTCGAAAGCTCCAGTACATCATGGTTGTACATTCTAATACATCCTTTGGACACTAATTTGCCAATAGATTGAGGATCGTTGGTACCATGAATACCGTAGTGAGGTTTACTTAGTCCCATCCACATAACTCCAAAAGGTCCACCAGGGTCAGGAGCCTTGTTAATAATTCTATAAGTGCCTATAGGTGTTGCAGTAACAATTTTTCCGATTCCAACCGGATAGGTCTTAATCATTTTGCCATCTTGTAACAAGTAAAGTTGCCGATTGCTTTGGGAAACAATAATCGAATATGCCACTTTAACTCCCCCATTTCTCCATTAGTAGGGTCATGACTCTGCCACACGGATTTAACCCCTATGTCATTAACTAAACCAATATATGCGTTCTCGAAGCAAAAAAGCAGTCGGCTCCTGCCGACTGCTTTTTTGCTTCGAGAACGTATATGATAGAGGACTTAAGCTGAGTCTCTTTCTGTTGCTGGGAAAAATATAATCAGCATAAAACTTAATACTGCCAATATAAACAGACCCACAAAGACAGCTTGTAGCCCAGTTGCCAACCCTGACGACATTATTTGCAACACTCCCTGGGGAAGCGCCCCTCTCTTCACCGGATCAAGTAAGACGTTGATGACATCAACGTTTAACGTCTCCCCACTTACGCCCTTCAAATAACTTGTTAGATATAAATTTAAGACGCCGCCTAACACAGCGGCACCCATAGCATTTCCCAAGATGTTCATAAACATATTTGAGGCGGTTGCTACTCCACGCATCTCCCACTTTACTCTGTTTTGTATCCCCACAATAAAAACAGTTCTAGCAAGTCCCATTCCAAATCCGATCAGTAAAGAACCAACCCCAGCCCAGAGCCACCCTCTTTCCGGTCGCAGGGTGACAAAGAATATCGATCCCATAAGGATCCAAATCCCACCAACGACCGCGATACGTCTGAACCCATACTTGAACATGGCCTTTCCCGCCACAGTTGCCCCAACTACCCACCCCATCGACATAAAAGCAAGAGCAAAACCCGCAGTGATTGGAGATTTACCCATTACTCCTTGAATATAGGTTGGCAGAAACGAGGAGACTCCAATAAGTACCACACCCGTCGTCAACGTCGCCAAATTAGAAACAACAATTAAGGAATCGGACCAAATCTCCAAGGGCATGATGGGCTCCGCCGCGAGCCGCTCTTGCCTGATGAACAAATAAGTTCCCGCTAAAAATACCCCCAATAAAAGGAGCACTGGTGCAGAGGACCAAGGCCAAACTGTTCCGGCCTGTATAAAGACGACCATCAACGCACTAATCGAGATGAAAATAAGTGCTGAACCGATGTAATCAATTTTGTGTTCTTCTTTATGAACCGCCTCTACTAGGAAAAACCAGATTCCAGCAATTGATAATATGCCGATCGGAATATTCACCCAGAAAATCCAGGACCAGCGCACATATTGTACAAAAAAGGCCCCTAGCCCTGGTCCAAGAATGGAGGATATCCCCCAAACACTAGAAATATATCCTTGGATACGGGCACGCTCTGTCATTGTAAAGATATCTCCGACAATGGTTGTGGCAATCGGCTGGACTGCCCCAGCTCCCAGACCCTGGATCAAGCGAAAAAAGATCAGCATATTCATTGTTTTGGCAAAGCCACAAAGTACAGATCCAATCAGAAAAACAAGTACTCCAAAGGTAAAAACAGGCTTTCGTCCGTACAAATCGGCCAGCTTCCCATATATGGGGATAGTCACTGCCTGAGCTAGCAGAAACGATGAAAACACCCAGCTAAACAGGGAGAAGCCACCGAGATCAGCCACAATACTAGGTATGGCGGTTGCTACAATCGTCCCTTCTATGGCTGCCATGAACATCGCTAAGATAATGCTAATTAACACAATTTTACGATTAGTTTTATTAGGCATCTATTTTTCCTCACTCGGAATTTTATATTTCTCTAAAACTGCTTGGATTGTAAACCACTCCACTTCATCTGAAAGAAGTTCTTTGATTGGACGCAATTTCTCTCGGCCCACCTGGCGGATGGCTTCTAATATAAGCGGTTCCTGTTCGATTGGAATGAAATCATCCCAGGGAATCACTTGTCCATCGAGACTACACCTTACTAGATGTTGCTGTACTGTGAGCGCCGTGATATTCCTGACTCTCGAAATATCTTCTAAGGAGTACCCTTCTTGGTAAAGTATAAATGTTTGCTGATGACTGAGTACTTTGTCCGCAGACGTTTTTGCCGAACTACGAGGTTGTTGTGAGCGTCTGCTGACTGCAGGAACATTATGCTGAAGCCCTTCAGGAGCTACAACAACCTTCCCTGAGCTAGCGTGGTTCGCAAATATTTCTTTCTTGTTCTCCTCGCTAAAGCTTCTGATTTCCTCCAAAAATACGCTCCCGTACTTCTCTAGTTTCCGCTCTCCGACCCCACTTATACGAATCATCGCTTGATGATCTATAGGACAGAATTGAGCCATTTCTCTCAGAGTACTATCTGCAAAGATCATATAAGGAGGCAGGTTTTCTCGGATTGCTAATGCTCTGCGCAGTGCACGTAGACGATCAAACAGACCGACCTCTTCTGCTTTTTCACGAGAAGGCTGAGGCGAGATTTTCTGGGAAACTTTCGCTTCCCCTTTTAGCACTGCAACCGCACTAGGTAGGAGTTTTACTACGGGGTACTCTCCACCTGCTAATTCCAAATAATTCTCCGCCACCAAATAACTAATGCGGTCTTTGATCTCCTGTAAGGATACTTCGTGCATAATTCCATGCGTGGTGAGTTCATCAAAACGAAGCTCCAGAATTTTCGCTTTGCGCGACCCTTTTAACACTTCAGCCACTAAGCCTATACCGAACCGCTCACGCATCCGATAAATACAGGAGAATATTTTTTGAGCCGCTACGGTTATATCGACCATTTCGCGCTCATCGTTACAATTACTACAATTACCGCATTCCTCTTGACTATATTCTTCCCCGAAATACTCCAGAATCGTCTTACGTAAACACCTCGGTGAATGACAGTAATCAACCATCCCCTGGAGCTTCTTGAGCTCATTCATTTTTCGCTCCGGTTGAAAAATGGTCTGTTCAATCAGAAAGCGTTGCAGCACAACATCTTGAGGAGAAAACAACAAAAGACATTCACCTGGTTCTCCATCCCTCCCAGCACGCCCCGCCTCTTGATAATAGGCCTCCATATTTTTTGGCATATTATAATGTATTACATAGCGTACATTAGATTTATCGATTCCCATCCCAAACGCATTGGTCGCCACCATAACTGTTATTTCATCGAAGAGGAAATCTTCTTGACTCTTTTGACGCTCCTCTTCTTTCATCCCCGCATGATATTTACCTGCTTTTAAACCACTCTTGGCTAAAAACGCCTGAAGGTTGTCCACCTCTTTACGAGTCCCCACGTAAATAATCCCAGACTGATCGGCATGCGATTGTGCATACTCTAAAATGAAAACCTTCTTATTTTCTCCTCGGAGCGTTGCATAAGAAAGGTTCGGACGGTCCAAACCCGTTGCAAAAACATTGGGTCTATTTAACCCCAACGAGCTGATGATATCTGCCTGAACCTCCTCAGTTGCCGTCGCAGTAAAAGCCCCAATTAGGGGTTGCTGAGGAAATGATTTGACAAAAGGACCCAAATGAAGGTAACTTGGTCGGAAATCATGTCCCCACTGAGAGACGCAATGAGCTTCATCAATCGCTAAGAAGGAGACATTCAGGGTTTCCAGAAGGTTACGAAAACTTTCCGACTCCAAGCGTTCAGGCGCTACATAGAGAAGCTTATATTCCCCACGTGCTGCCCTCTCAATGCGAGACCGGACTTCTTTCATGGACAATGAACTGTTAATAAAGGTTGCTGGAACTCCGTATTGTTGCAGAGCATCCACCTGATCTTTCATCAAAGAAATCAGTGGTGAGATAACTAGTGTCGTGCCCTCAAACAATAGGGCAGGGATTTGATAAGCCAGAGATTTCCCAGCTCCTGTCGGCATAATAGCTAATGTGTCCTTACCCCGAAGTATACTTTCTATCACTTTTTGCTGGCCATCACGAAATTGGGTATACCCAAAATACCTTTGCAGTACCTGCAAGGCCTTTTCGATCATAATAACGAACATCTCCTTAAGTTATGAAAACTAACAATATACCCATTATAACAAAAAAAGACCGCTTAGGCTTACGCTTAACACGGTTTTATCTATTCTTAACAGAAAATCAATTAATACCCAAACCATCTCGCTCAGCCCAACCTTCTGTTCCAATCAGGGGAACGAAGCGTACTAAGCCTAAATTCTCTTCTATCAGTTCACGAGTCACTGTTTTCTTAATACGCATTAGCTTTTGTTCTCCCCTCTCCCCTACTGGAATAACCAATCGACCTCCGATAGCCAATTGATTGATTAAGGAATCAGGGATCACGGGACCTCCTGCAGTGACAAGAATAGCTTCAAATGGTGCTTTTTCAGGCCAACCGAGTGTACCATCCCCAACATGCACTTCAATGTTATGATAACCTTGACTCTTAAATCGTTCCTTTGCAAGATAAGCCAGTTCTTCGTGGCGTTCAATTGTATAGACATTTATGACCATTCGGGATAAAATAGCAGCGGAATACCCAGAACCAGTTCCAATTTCTAAAACGTTGTCGCTCGCTTTTAACTCTAAAGCCTGAGCCATGAGGGCCACAATATAGGGTTGGCTAATCGTCTGTCCTGCTTCAATTTCTAAAGGATTGTCATAGTACGCATACTCTTGTTTATTCTCCTGAACAAACCTGTGGCGCGGGACCGTAAGCATGCTATTAATAACTGCCTCATCCGTGATGTCTCGACCTATGAGTTGAGTTTTGACCATCCATTCCCTTTCAGCTAATCGCTGTTCTAAATCAGCATCATTTCTATTTTTCGCCAAATTGATTTCATCCTAACTTTAAGTTTTTTATATTTTCTCCAGTTTTGACGAGTTATATTATGGGCCACCTATAACGAACAGAATTTAGCTTAAAAAGAATAATATAATATAAAACTCCGCATGAACAAGAATTTTTTTGGTATAATCAAGATACTAATCTAAATCGACCAGATTAAAGTGTTCTCGACTAAAACGTATTAAAGAATTGAGAATGAATGTTATTTTAAAGTGTTTGTATTTTATAATTTATAAATTCAACAGGGGGAGATCAAAGTGACGGAGAAAACATTACCTTTTACTAAGGAACAATTGGAGACAATGATCGAGCAATACGGTTCACCGTTTCATATTTACGATGAATCAGCCATTCGAGAAAATGCCCGTAGGCTAATAGAAGCTTTCAGTTGGGCACCTGAGTTCAAAGAGTACTTTGCAGTCAAAGCAACACCTAACCCATACATCCTTAAAGTCTTGCGGGAGGAGGGATTCGGAGCAGATTGCAGTTCAATGTCAGAACTTATTTTGGCAGAAAAGGCCCGAATTCTTGACGAGAATATAATGTTTTCTTCAAATAATACACCTGTTAACGAATACCAGAAAGCCAAAGACTTAGGTGCCATCATTAATCTCGATGACATAAGTCATATTGATTATTTAGAAAAGCATATCGGTATGCCTAAGACCATCTCGTTTCGCTATAACCCAGGTCGTTTACGTGACGGAGGAAATTCAATTATAGGTAAACCACATGATGCCAAGTATGGTTTGACTAAAGAGCAGCTTTTTGAAGCCTATCAAACTGCCCGAGGAAAAGGAGCAGAACGATTCGGCATCCACACGATGATTATATCTAACGAACTTGATTCTAAATATTTCGTTGAGACTGCCAGTATGATGTTCCAACTTGTAGGGGAGATCCACGAGAAGTTGGGCATTAAAATTGAATTCGTTAATTTGGGCGGAGGTATCGGTATTCCTTATCGTCCAGAGCAAGAACCAGTTAGTCTGGAGGCTGTGAGTAAAGGAATTAAGAACGCTTACGACAAATTGATTGTGGCTAAAGGTTTGGACCCTTTGAAAATCGCCATGGAGAGCGGACGGATGATCTTGGGCCCCTATGGTTATTTAGTAACAAAAGTATTGCATAAGAAAGAAATATATAAAAATTATGTCGGTTTAGACGCCTGTATGGCCGATTTAATGCGTCCAGGCCTCTACGGTGCTTATCACCACCTAACGGTAATGGGGAAAGAGGATTGGCCGTGTGATTACATTTATGATGTAACGGGTGGTTTGTGTGAGAATAATGATAAATTTGCGATCGATAGGGCGCTACCAAGAATGGATATCGGAGATATCGCCGTTATCCATGATACTGGAGCCCATGGTCATGCCATGGGCTTTAACTACAATGGCAAATTACGCTCAGCCGAGTTGCTTCTCAAGCCAGATGGCAAGGTTGAACTAATCCGGCGAGCGGAGACACTTGAAGACCTTTTTGCTACCTTAGATTTTTCAGGGTTAGAGGATTAGCGAGATTGCTCAAATTTGCACCTAGAGAAATGGAGATTTTACAAATTACAAACCCCTATATTCCAGAATGCGGAGTATGGGGGTTTAACTCTTAGTGCTCATTCAATCATTGAGACTCTGCTCGTATAGATTATTTTATACCAAATCACATGCGCAACAAGGGTTACAAGTTAAAATACATTGTTCTATTCAAATCTTTAAAACCTTTTCTAGAATAAAATTCAATAGCATTTTTATTAAAAGAATAAACTTTTAACTCAACTCTATTAACTTCCTTAGACTTCCCCCATTCTATTACCTTTTCTAAAAGCAATGAAGCTATATGGCAATTCTGATACTCTCGTCTTACTGCAATACCATCTAACTGTATCCATTCCCTCTTTTTTTTAACAGGAAAATTTGACGATTGTAATATGCAGCATTCTGCAAAACCAATAACTTTTGATTCCAATTCAGCAACAAAAAGAGCTTTATTGTTATCATCGATAATTTCCGATATATACTCTTTTGCCCTTGCACAATCATCAGGTTTAATGAAAATTTCAGGGTGATTTACCCTATGATATTCATCAAGTTCTGCAAAAACTTTACATAACTCCTCATAATCATCTAGAATTGCTTCTCTTATTATAATATCCATATTTTTCTCTCCTTTAATACCATATGGCTCGCGCTACACATAATCCTACAATTGTGCATTAAATTGAAAACTCCAACAGTAACCTTTTAACCGCATTTTCGTCTACTCCTGAATAGTAGATCTTAACACCATTTTCACAAAATCTAAAGAACTAAGGCCAGTATTTTATCAAAATTGTACAGATACTATTGACGTTCCAAATAAATAATTTAGGAGGTAAAACACATGCAGTTCAGAAAAACGACTTTGTTAGCGGCAACGGGAATTCTAGCAATTACACTGAACGCCGGGGTTGCCTATGCGACTCCAGACAACAACCCAGCTTCGAGTAGTACTGTTAATTCTGTTACTGAAAATATCGGAACTAAGGACAAGGTCGAAAAACATCGTAATTGTGGAGCAGAGCTTGCCGAAGTTCTTGGAATTGAGGCTAATGCGCTCAGTGAGGAATTAAAATCTGGCAAGACTCTAGCTCAAATAGCGGCGGCCAAAGGAATCGATAGCAAAACCTTGACGCAAAAGGTTGAAACGCTCTTGAACGAGAACATTGACAAGGCTGTGGCAAATGGAAAGCTGACCGCAGACAAGGCGGTTACGATGAAAGCGAAGACTGCTGCAAAAGCTGTCAGCCTAATAAACGACCCTTGGACAGGGCATAAAGGAAAAGCTGGCAAAGAAAACTTATTTAAGAATGTACGGAAGCAGATTCCCGCTCTGCTTGGTATGGATGCTACCCAACTAAAAGAACAACTTAAAAGTGGTAAGACTCTATCTCAAATTGCGCAAGATAGAGGCATTGCGCAGGATAAGTTGGTTTCCGATGTACAATCCATTATGAAAGCAAATTTGGAGCAGGCAGTGAAAGATAAAAAAATTACTCAAGACAATGCAACTCAGATTCAGAGCAAACTCCCTCAAATGATTGAACGTATGGTTACTCGTGTTGATAAAAATTAATATATAAGAGAAAGCTCCCGATGAGGGGGCTTTCTCTTATATATTAATCACAGACTTTAAGATATATTGTCATTACTGAACCTATGCCAAGTTTTTTTAATCATATTCATTTTTGTATCCCCCCATTGTCAGTCGCTGTCAAACCCCTCCTCTCTAGTTGAATCTAGTGTTGCACTCTACCCTATATTCAACTAGCTGATCGTTATCTAAGCCTTACGCCACTCTGCGGCATGCTGCCCTACAAGGATCAGGAATTCACGCAGTGCAGGAGATATCCATTTTTTTCTATGATACGCAATCTGGGTGGCAAGTCGTTGTGGTTTATCATCCCAAGCCAGTAGCATCAGTTTACCTTCCCGCACCTCATTTTGCACGGTGACAAGAGGAAGGAAAGAAAGACCAAGTCCAGACATGACACAGTTCTTAATTGCCTCAATGCTCCAGAACTCAAGGTCAGGATTGGAAAAGATACCGTGGCTATTAAGATATTGTTCGAATAGTACTCGGTAGGTACACCCCGGTTCGGTGTGAAGAATAGTTTCATCTTTTAAGTGAGCAGGCTCAATATACTCATAGGGGACAAGTGGATGGTCTGGTGGCGCAATGAGCGCCATTTTTTCATGCACGAGGGTTTCAATGTGGAGATCCCGATCTTCTGTCTCTGGTTGGAGGCAGAAAGCCAGATCCAGTTCTCCCGAACGGATCTGGGTATGCAATTCCCAGCATACGCCGGGCTTCAATATAATTTTAACGTCTGGATAACGACTCTTGTACTCGCGGATAATACCCGGCAAGCGAAAGGCCGCCAGCGATTCGGGAGCTCCTATCGTCAGCGTACCAGCAAATTCAGTATCCAACCGGATTGCGTCTTTTGCTAAGTTATGCATCTTTATAATCGCTTGGGCATAGGGGAGAAGGCGCTGACCAGCATCGGTAAGGATATTATTTTTGCCTAACCTGTCAAAAAGAGGCGTTTCGAGTTCTGCTTCAAGCGCCTGAATTTGCGCGGTTACGCTTGACTGGGCGTATCCAAGCTTATTGGCGGCACGAGTAAAACCCCGAACTTCAACTACTGCGATAAACGTTAATAAATGACGTAATTCCAATTTTGGTCTCCCCTTACTATCGGTTATAGCGATGTATAATATCGAAATCTTTCGTTTCTCTGATGGTACCATTATCTGATACTATTAGTGGAAATACAAGGAAGACAGGAGCAAGAATTATGGATCATCACAATCTGAAAGGTACAATTGGCCTGCCGCAAGCGATAGCCCTATATATTGGAGCAGTACTAGGCTCTGGTGTACTCATAGTGCCTGGACTGGCTGCAGAGATCGCCGGTCCAGCTTCCCTCCTAGCGTGGGGACTTATGACTTTGCTTGTAATACCGCTGGCATTGACCATGGGATTTCTATCGGCCAAGTATCCAAATGCTGGCGGTGTTTCCCATTTTGTCACATTAGCGTTCGGGCCGCAGGCAGGATCGCTTGTTGGCTGGTTTTTCCTTATGTCTGTACCTATAGGCGCTCCGGTGGCCGCGCTGACAGGAGCTGGCTATATGACAGTTGCTATGGGCTGGAGCGACAGTGCGAGAGTGGCATTGGCAGCAGGAATGCTGGCAGTCGGGCTATTAACCAACATTATCGGTATGAAAGTGGTGGGTCAAGTGCAAATTGCCGTGGTACTTGCAATTGTTGCCGTGCTAGTACTAGCAATCATAGGTGCTGTTCCTCATATTGAATCTGCGAATTTTACGCCTTTTATGCCCCATGGTTGGGTGAGCGTTGGACGGGCAGCCGCTATTCTATTTTGGTGCTTTATCGGCTGGGAGGCGGTTTCCCATTTATCGGAAGAATTCTTAGATCCCCAAAAGGCAGCGGTAAAAGGGGTTACAATTGCCGCTATCATCGTTGGTGTATTGTATTTTCTCACGGCACTGGCTACAGTTGGAACACACAGTTACCATACAGCCGGATCGGATGCTTCTCTTGTATTGGTTATTAGTAAACTGCTCGGACCTTGGGGGGCTTTGGTTGCCGGATTAACAGGTGTGTTCATATGTACTGCTACGATTATTGCTTACACGGGTGCCACTTCTCGCCTTGCCTATGCGTTGGCCCGAAAGGGTGACGCTCCCAGTTGGATGGGTATTTTGTCTAAACGATACGGTACACCAACCGGTGGGATAGCCTTTCTTGCCCTGTGCTTTACTGCAGTGCTTTCTTTGTACGGCAGTGGGGTAATTTCTCTTACAACACTCATTCAACTCCCCAATGCAACCTTTATTCTCACGTATCTTGGCGGCTGTGCTGCAGGAATTCGATTGCTAAAAGGCAGTACATGGGGCGTGGGCATTAGCTGGCTGTCCTTTCTTTCAACTGCTGTTATTTTTCCGTTCGTTGGTTGGGCTGTCATGTATCCATTAGTTATTATTACTGGTTTCTGGATAACCAGACAGGTAGGGAACAAAAATGCTATATTTAATAAGTTCCTTAATTGAATAGGAATGTGACGATAATCGGACGAGATTATCGCCACACTGCGACATATAACGCATACTTCAGCAGTGTGGGCCCCGAACACGAAAAGCGGACAAGCTTTTCGCCACACTGCGTCCCGTAACGCATACTCCTGCAGTGTGGGACCCAATACTGACCTGCAATACTAAACACAGAAAAGGACTACCTCGTAAGAGATAGTCCTTTTCGTTTGTTTACCTGGCGATGACCTACTTTCCCAGGGGCTTGCGCCCCAAGTATCATCGGCCCTGAATGTCTTAACTTCCGTGTTCGGTATACGTAAACCGGACGAAGTTTACGCCACACTACAACCCAAGACGCATACTCCTGCAGTGTGACGAAAGTCGGATGAGACTTTCACCACATTGCGACTCGTGACGCATACTCCAGCAATGTGGATCCGAACGGGTGGAACCCCGGTCCTTTGACCCACAACGCAAAACACAGAAAAGGCCATCTCGTTAGAGATAGCCTTTTCGTTTGTTTACCTGGCGATGACCTACTTTCCCAGGAGCTTGCGCTCCAGGTATCATCGGCCCTGAAGGTCTTAACTTCCGTGTTCGGTATACGTAAACCGGATGAGGTTTACGCCACACTGCGACTTATAACGCAGTCTCCTGCAGTGTGGATCGAACGGGTGGAACCCCGGTGCTTCGGTATTTCATCATAATTAGCACAGAAAAGGCCATCTCCTAGGAGATAGCCTTTTCGCTTGTTTACCTGGCGATGACCTACTTTCCCAGGGGCTTGCGCTCCAAGTATCATCGGCCCTGAAGGTCTTAACTTCCGTGTTCGTGTATACGAAAAGCGGACGAGCTTTTCGCCACACTGCGTCCCGAAACGCATACTCCTGCAGTGTGGATCGAACGGGTGGAACCCCGGTGCTTCGGCCTTTCAGTATAACTAACACAGAAAAGACTACCTCGTTAGAGATAGTCTTTTCGTTTGTTTACCTGGCGATGACCTA